>OMJG01000063.1_pt1 | contig 72490 bp, 67 predicted proteins | sample 1646431 | NCBI WGS metagenome assembly OMJG01 (sample SAMN03771674, study PRJEB25209) | food metagenome | isolation source: Cotija cheese | place: Mexico:Jalisco,Michoacan | collected 2011-12-12 | reverse complement strand
GAAGATGGTGTTGATTTAATGGGGTATACTCCATGGGGAATCATCGATATAGTAAGTTTTGGAAGTGGAGAAATGGAAAAACGCTATGGCTTTATTTATGTTGATAAAGATAATCAGGGAAATGGAAGTTTAAAACGATTAAAAAAAGACTCATTCGCTTGGTATCAAGGTATCATTGCAAAAAATGAGGTATCTGTTGAATGAATGAAAAAAACTTGTTAGAGCTTATGAACAATCTTTCTATTGAAGAAAAAGTTGGCCAATTAATTCAAATTACACCAGATTTTTTTGATAGTGAGGGAGAAGTGACAGGACCAGCTCAAGCTTGGAATTTAGACAAGCGAACATTGTATCAAGTTGGATCAGTGCTAGGTACCCATACTCGAGAACAGGTCGAAATGATTCAAAAAAATTATTTGCAACGTAGTAAACATAAAATACCGCTACTTTTTATGGCAGACGTCATCCATGGATATGAGCATATTTTTCCCATTCCTTTAGCATTAGCAGCTTCGTTTGATGAGAAAGTTGTAGAAAAAATGGCTCACTATTCGGCAAAAGAGGCAGCCGACGCTGGAATTCACGTGACATTTTCCCCTATGGCTGATCATGTAACCGATGCAAGATGGGGCAGAGTGCTGGAAAGTAGTGGAGAGGACCCCAGATTGGCAGCACGCTTGACCGCAGCCTATGTTCGTGGCTATCAAGGGGAAAGTCTGAATGATCCCAATAAGATTGCCTCTTGTGTGAAACATTTTGTTGGATATGGTGCTGCTAAAGGCGGTCGTGATTACAATGAGGCCAACTTATCGGATGTTGAGTTGTATCAAAATTATCTACCTGCTTTTCAACAAGCAATCGAAGCGGGAGCAAAATTTGTCATGACGGCCTTTCAAAGCGTATCTGGTGTACCTATGACCGCAAATCGCCCACTTATTCAACATGTATTACGAGAGTTATTGAAATTTGAAGGGGTTGTCATTTCAGATTGGGGGGCTGTCCAAGAACTCTGTGCCCATCGTGTAGCTGAGAATAGTAGCGAGGCAGCTAAACTTGCATTCCAAGCTGGAATAGAAATTGAAATGATGTCCAACTGTTATCATGAACACTTAGAACATTTAGTAAGTGAAAATGGTTGGGAAGAGTTATTGGACCAAGTGGTTTGGCGTATTTTAACGGTAAAAAATGAATTGAATTTATTTGAAAATCCATATCGTTCAATGAATAGTCGTGTACAGTCGAATGAATATAGAAAAGTAAATAATGAAATAGCACTTCGGACACCTGTTTTATTAAAAAACGAACATCAAGTATTACCGCTCAAGAAAAATGAAAAAATTATTTTGTTAGGATCAAAGGCCGATTCGCAAGATGTTTTAGGAGCTTGGTCATGGATTGGAAAACAAGAGATGGCTATTTCTTTAAAACAAGGATTGGTCGATGGTGGAAATGATACATTGACATTCATTAAAGGAACACCATCTGAACGATTGCAAGATGCAGAAGTTGTGAGAGCGATTCAGGAAGCGGACAAAATAATCGTAGCAATAGGGGAAACGAGTGAAGAAACTGGGGAAGCTGCTAGCAAGGTTCATTTAAGAGTGCCTTTCGAAGATCAATTATGGTTAGATGAACTTCACAAAATGGGGAAAGTAACGATTGCGGTAATTTTTGCCGGCCGACCATTAGTTTTAACAGATATTGAACCAAAAGTTGATGGGTTAGTTATGGCTTGGTTTCCAGGCAGTGAGGCAGGACACATATTAGCACAATTACTAACAGGAGACTTTGATTTTTCAGGGAGACTACCGATGTCCTTTCCACAGAATGAAGGACAGCTTCCTTTGACATATCAACAAATGGAGACAGGTCGACCACTTACTCAAACAAATTATCAAGAAAAATATCTTTCGAAATATTTGGATTGTTCAAATGATCCTCTCTATGAATTTGGTTTTGGATTGCAATATGCCACAGTAAGTTGGAAGAATATTCAACTATCGACCAATCAGCTATCAGATGAATGCTCAACTAGATTAACAATGACGGTGAGTAATGATACAGATATTCAAACACACTCAATTGTGCAGCTTTATATGCGAGATGAAGTGACCACAGTGGTAAGGCCGATGATTGAATTACTAGATGTGAAAGTTGTAAAATTAGAACCCAACCAAAAGGTTATTGTTACCTTTACTATTGATAAAAAAGATTTGCAATATGTTCATGCTGATTTGACCAAACAAATTGAACTTGGCAAAGTGACCTTTTTCATTGGTGAAAGTAGTAAGCGTATCGTATGGAGTGCCCCGTGTTTTGTTGGATAGAATTCAAGGACATGCAAAGAAAATTCAGTCAATTTGGTACAACTTGTACCAACCTGACTGTCTCTTTCAAATTGACGGAACGACAACCAAATTGATCGAGATTCATTGAATTTGAAAACGTTTTTATCTATACTTGCATAGTAAAAACGTTTTCAGTTAAGAGGTGTTCATGATGGGGCAGAAAATAACTATTCGGGATGTAGCTCGTGAAGCCCAAGTTTCCATTGCAACGGTTTCAAAGGCATTAAATGGTGTAGATGTTGTACGTCCAGAGACAAAAAAAAGAATTGTCGAAGCAGCGCAAAGTTTGCATTATGTACCAAATTTGAGAGGAAAGCAGTTAAAAGCGCAACAAACGAAAATGTTGGGGTTTTACACGCACACGATTGTGGGTCCATTTTTTAGCGTTTTAGTACAAGCGATTTCTCAAGAGGCGGAGCGTTTTGGTTATGGAGTAAGCATCATTATATCCGCAGATAAAAATGTACTGCGAAATCATATGTTTGGACACACGGTGGATGGTTTGATTGGATTTGAAGATATGATTGATGAGTCGGATTTAATTGCTATTAAAAGAGAAGGTTTAAAAGCAGTCTTTATTGACCGTTTGATTTGCGATGAAGGGATCAGTAGTATTACCTTTGATTCATTTCAAGCTGGAAAACAAGTAACTGACTATTTGGTATCGCTAAATCACAATAAAGTTGCTTTCTTTAAGGGACCGCAAGGTGTCTATGATAGCGAAGAACGTTTTCGTGGATATGTAACATCACTGAAAGAACATGGTATACCACTTAAATCTAAGTACATAGTAGATGGTGATTTTAATGAACAAACGAGCTATAAACGAATTATTGATCTTTTAGAAAAATTACCCAAAAAAGAGTATCCCACAGCCATAATTGGTGGCAATGACTTAAGTGCATTAGGGATTATTCAGGGCATCGTAGCTAAGGGGTATCAAGTGCCAGCTGATTTTAGTGTTGTCGGATTTGATAATATTGATGCATTACGTTACTTTAAGCCTGCACTTACGACAATCGATAATCCTATTGAAGAACAAGGGAAGCAAGCTGTTAAAGTTCTCTTAGGTTTAATTAATGAACAAAGACGTGGGGAAAGTTATCAGTTACCAACTCAGTTTATTGAGAGAGAAAGCACAAGAATTCTTGGATAGTTAATAGACTAAAAAATAAAAACGTTTTTATTGAGAGGGGTAAGTTGAATGAAAGGAAAACAACAATCAGTAATAAATCGAGTACGACGATTTGGTCACGGTTTCCGAAAGCAATGGCAGCTACAAGGAATGGCACTTTCGGGTGTAATTTATATGATTATTTTTAATTTTATTCCGATATATGGATTAGTCATCGCTTTTAAGAATTATACAGTTATTGATACAATTCAGAACGCACAGTGGGTTGGTTTGGATAACTTCAAGGTAATAATGAATGATAAATATTTTTGGCAATCAGTAGTGAATACGTTAGGCATTAGTTTCTTGAAATTATTATTTGGTTTTGTTTTACCAATTATTATAGCGGTGATGATTTATGAGCTTCGCGATAGCATCTTTAAGCGTGTGGTGCAAACGATTTCTTATCTTCCACATTTTCTATCATGGATTATTCTAGGCGGGATGTTAATTACTTGGTTTTCTTCAAACGGAATGTTTAATCAATTATTAAGTTTTAGTGGTATCCATACGCAAAGCAACCATATGTTGGATGCAGGGAAGTATTGGTGGATTGCATCTATTTCAGATGTATGGAAAGAGGCTGGCTGGGGAACAATTCTTTATTTAGCTACAATGGCGAAAATTGATCCAACGTATTATGAAGCTGCCAAAATGGATGGTGCAAGTCGCTTACGACAAATTTGGAGTATCACGATTCCAATGATTCGAAATATCATCTCATTAAACTTAATTCTGACTGTGAGTGGTTTGCTTAACTCTAATTTAGATCAAACCCTCGTATTAATGAATTCTCAAAACCAACCCAAGTCTGAGGTAATTAATTCTTATGTTTATCGCATTGGGCTAATGCAAGGAGACTTCTCTTATGCAACTGCAGTAGGATTAGGTATTTCAGTAATTTCTCTTATTTTATTGATTGCAACCAATTTTGTGACAAAAAAATTGAACGACAATCAATCGGTATTATAGAAAAGGGGTGAGAAAATCAAATGAAAGCCAAAAAGAGTAGTTTTAAAAAACTAAAAAGCAAGGATGGTCAACTATTTAATATCCTAAATATCTGTTTACTCATCTTATTTACCATTATTATCATTGTACCTATTTGGAATATTGTCGCTTCTTCATTTGCCACAAGTGATTCATTGGCTAAAGGTAATTTTATTTTTTGGCCGAAAGAAACATCGCTGGATAATTATATTCGAGTGCTAAGTGATAGTAGTTTATGGTCAGCATTATTTATTTCAGTTTCGAAAACAGTGGTTGGTGTTTTGGCACACACGGCATTTTGTGCGGTTGTTGCTTATTCGTTAAGTAAAAGAGAACTAAAGGGAAGAAGTCTCTACTCCAGCCTTGGACTAATTACGATGCTTTTTTCAGGAGGAATGATTCCAACCTATTTGCTAATCAAATCATTAGGATTATTAAATACATTTTGGGTTTACATTATTCCATCTTTATTAAGTTATTATGATGTCATTATCTTGATGAATTTTTTCCGAGATGTGCCGACATCATTAGAAGAATCAGCAAAAATTGATGGAGCGAGTGATTGGGTAGTATTTAAAAAAATATTTCTACCGTTATCAAAACCAGCATTGGCTACAATTGCTTTATTTCATGGGGTATGGCAATGGAATGACTTTATGACAACCAAATTGTATGTCACAGATAAAGCGCTATATCCGTTACAAATGAAGCTGTACGAAATTATTACGCAATCACAAGCTGCTTCCTCACAAGGATTGAATGCAGCAATTGAAATAGGCACGACTTCTAAAGGGATTCAATTGGCTACGATTGTTGTTACGACTGTACCAATTTTAATTATCTATCCATTATTACAAAAGCACTTTATTTCAGGAATGATGTTAGGTGCGGTTAAAGAATAGGAGGAAAAATAGTAATGAAAGCAAATTGGAAAAAAGGATTACTTACTTTGGGGCTGGCGAGTGGATTAATAGTGAGTTTAGCCGCTTGTGGCAGCAAAAAAGATACTAACGAAAGTGGTTCGGCGAAGTTACCATCGATATCCAAAAGATACAAAATAGACAAAGAAACACCAGCATGGAAAATCGATACAAAAAAAGAAACAACGACACTAACTTGGTATGTAAATGCTGACTGGTGGAATACTGAGTTTGGTAAAGATATGGTAACAAAAAAAATAAAAGAAGATTTGAATATTAACATCAAATTTATAACAGGTGATGATACAAAATTAAACACGTATTTTGCTGGTGGAGATATGCCGGATATTGTGTCAGTCTTTGATTCCAACTCTTCTGTGGCACGTAAAGCAAACACCTGGGCATATTCATTACAAGATTTAGCTGATAAATATGACCCATATTTTTACAATGTAGCAAGTAAAGATACACTTAATTGGTATAAATTATCTGATGACAAAACATATGGCTATCCAGATTATTCTAATACACAAGCGGATTACGATAGTGGGAATATTTATACTCGCGATGCGTTTATTATTCGAAAAGATGTATACGAAGCCATTGGTAAACCAGATATGACAACACCAGAGAACTTTGTAAAGGCAATGAAATTAATTAAGGAAAAATTTCCTGATTTGATTCCTTTTGGCTTTAATGACTTTGCTTCGGACGGTTCATCAAATGGATCGATGGATGGAGTTGTCCAAGATATGTTGGGTGTTCCATATACAAAAGATGGAAAATACTATGACCGCAATCTGGATGAAGACTATATCAACTGGGTCAAAGCATTCCGACAAGTACATCAAGATGGAAATATAAGTGATGATTCTTTCACTGATGATGGAGATAAATTTAAAGAAAAAGTTCAAACGGGTAAATATGCAACAATGATGATGGGTTCTTTCGTCAATCAAGGGGTCGCTCTGCAAACGTTTGCTTCATCAAATCCAAACTCCTCTTATATTGCAGTGGATGGTATTCAAAGCACAAAAGGACGTAAAGCAACACTGTCACAAGCGGGAATTTCTGGGTGGATGATTAACTACATTAGTAAACAAAGCAAAGATCCAGCAAAAGCTATGCAAGTATTCACCTATTTACTTAGTGAAGAAGGTCAAATGTTAACGAACTTTGGTATTGAAGGACAAACTTATACTAAAGATGCTGATGGTACGGTTCACTGGACTGAATCTGCTAGCCAAGTACAAAGTAATGAACCCGAAAAATGGCAAAAAGAATACCGAATTGGCGAATTTATTCAATTTGGGCACGATCGATACAAAGCACTAAATCCAGATTCTTATGTATCTGCCGTGAAACAAATGCAAGAATGGGGTACAGGAAAGTTAAAATCTCAATTTACAACAGAAAATATTGGACCGGATTCTGGAACACAAGAAGCACGTGCCTTGAGTGCAGTTCAAACAAATTGGGGAACCACTCTTGTGGGAATGTTACGTTCAGATAACGATGAGCAATTAGAGTCAATTTTGAAAAAATACAAAACATTCCAAAAGGATAACGATATTGAAGCAATTAATAAAGTAAGAAATGAAAAAATAGCTGAAAATAAGAAAAAATTGGGTTTAGATGAATAAGATATAAGCAATGGAGGAGGAGAAGAAAGAATGAATGGCTGGTTTGATTCAAACGGGAAAATATATCAGATAATGCAACTGTGCAGTGACTTATTAGTACTAACCATCATTATGATTCTTTCTTCCATTCCTTTGATTACGATTGGTGCAGCTTTGACTGCTGGATATACAGTAGCATTTGGCATAATCGAACAAAAGGGACAATCAATATCAAAAGAATACTTTAAGTCATTTAAAAAGAATTTCTGGAACGCGACGAAAATATGGTGTAGCTATTTAGTTGTTATTTTTTTACTGATAGTTAGCATTCCTTTTGTTAGCAAATTTAGTTGGATTCAATATCCAATGCTACTTTTATTTACCATTTTCATGATGACCTGTATGATCGTATTTCCACTTCTTTCTCGATTTGAAAACAATGCTTTTATTACCTTAAAAAATTCTTTCTTTCTTGTTTTGCAATATGTTCCTTCTGCAATTTTAATTTTTGGAGTATGGTTCTTGTATTTTATAGGTGGTATTTTTGTCCATAAGCTCTTTCTAGTGTGGCTTTTTTGGGGTTTAGGTACGTGTATAGTGGCAAATTCATGGTTATTTCAACAAATAATTAAACGATACGAGTTAAATGAAAAGAGGTAAGTGTAGTGTTTATCGGGATAGATATAGGTGGAACAACCATTAAATACGGATTGGTGGATGATCAAGGGAGAGTGTCTACTAAAAATTCAGTTCAAACGAGTCACATAAAGGATGACTTGATTCACCAACTAGTGACCATTATAGATAATTATAAAGATGAAGAAATTGACGGAGTAGGAATTAGTGCCCCCGGAATCATTCAAAAAAATGGATTGATGACCACAGCTGGGTCTATTCACAGTTTATATGGAACAAATTTAAAAATGGTATTAGAGGAGAAGGTGAATCTTCCTATATCAATTATTAATGATGCGAATGCAGTAGCTATTGCAGAAAAGTGGATAGGGAACGCAAAAGATTTCGAAAATTATTTATGTGTCGTTCTGGGTACCGGAATTGGTGGTGGAATCGTTATCGATGGAAAATTATTCAGTGGTGCCCATGGTATGGCTGGAGAATTTGGTTGGATGTTAATTGATCGTTTACCTAAAGAAGATATAGAAAAGGTTTCATATAATCAACGAGCAGCAGTCGTTGGCGGTTTGTGTCATCAATACAATCTTAAAAAACATCTGGAGAATTTAGAAGCTGAGGATGTAGATGTATATGATGCTTTTGAAATAATGAACCGAGCAAAAAATGGGGAAAAAGTTGCTCAGTCGGTATTAGAACAGTTTTATACCGATTTAAGTGTAGGACTTATGAATCTGATGTGCAATTTTGATCCTGAGGCTATTTTAATTGGCGGTGGAATCAGTGAAAATGAAGAATTCAGTAATCAATTGAAACAGCGATTAGAGGAATTATTAAGCAAACATGAAAGTTTTCATCGGCTAAAAAATATTATTCAGATTCCTATTATTCCAACTAAATTGCAAAATGATGCTGGAATGATTGGGGCAGTATATACGTTAAAACAATTTTTGTAGTGTATGTTGATGCGGTGGAGACAGTCAATTGACGACTCTACCGCATCATTTATTCTTATTTGGATGGTATACCTATATCTTCATAAAAAGCTCTGTTGCGTATACGATTGCCAACGCTAAGATGGCTGCAATTGCCGTAAATGCAAGTACAATACTAACTTTTTCGACAAAATATTTTCTATTATTTCTTTGTTTTTGCAATGTTTCTAAGTTTGGATTTCCTTCAGTAAAGGCAATGATTTCTTTTAGTGTTTTTACATTAGCTTTCTTCTTTTCTTTTTCTATTTTTAGTGCAAATACCATGCTTATTGCCCACAGGATGCCGAATGGAAGATATCCTTTTGCACCAAAAATAGTGATACTGGGTACCCCTACTATCAATGCTAGTAGGATAAAGAAAAGCATGCCCTTTGTATTTTTGTCCGTGTGTTCACTGTTGACTATTTTTTTCATTGTATCCACGTCTCCTTTAACCAATTCATCTAGGGTGATATCAAAAAGAACGCTTAAGGCAATTAAATTATGAATATCGGGATAGGTTTTATCATTTTCCCATTTAGAAATGGTTTGGCGGGTGACATAGATTTTCTCTGCTAGTGTTTCTTGAGAATACCCATTCAGCTCCCGGTATTTTTTTAATTGTTTACTAAAGTTCATTTTGTATCCTCCTAGTAAATATAGTGTACATGGATGGTGAAGAATCGTCTGTCTATCCTGTGTTACATCGTGCTATGAGTAGTGTATACGATTGTTTCCATGCTTGTAAATATAGCAAAAGAGGGTGCAGTTTTGATGAAAACTATTTCTTCACATGATATGATGTGGATGAGGACGATCGATTGTCTAAAAGATAGGAGAAATAAGTGAATAATAATGATATATTAATTCGTTTGCGTTATGCGTTGGATTTCAGTAATCAGCAGATGGTGGAGATTTTTCGTTTAGGAGGCAAGGAGATGGATTTGCCTACGTTGGGGCAGCTGCTTACAAAGCAAGATCCTGAGGCGGATTTGCCGCGCGATGCGGTCTGTGATTCACGGACGTTGGAGCAATTTTTTAATGGTCTGATTGTCTTTAAGCGTGGGCCGCAGCCGGCTAAGCCAGGCGTGAAGCCACCGAATCCTTTCCAAATAACGAGTCAAGCACATGTGAACAATGTGATGATCAAAAAGGTCAAAATCGCGTTGACTATGACTAGTGAAGACATTCAAGAGTGTTTGCACTTGGCGGGGCTTTATGTATCGCCTAGCGAGATTGGGGCGATTTTGCGGAAGGCGGGTCAGCGAAATTATATGCCATGCAAGGATAGTTTTGCTCGCAATTTCTTGAAAGGTTTGACGATTCGGGAAAGAAAAATAGATACAACAGAAGCGTAGTTGGTGAATGGAATGAAAAGCCGGGAGTTGATGCTATCGGCTTTTTTGATTTGTCTTTTATATATTTCACAGAATTTCAGCTTTTGTAGGAAATGTTGCTTAAATTTTCAGAAAATATTGACAATTAAAACACTAGATAGTATTCTCATCTGGAAGGGGTATTATATAATGCATTATTAGGTAGTTTTGTAGTAGTCATGGCTGCGTTATTTATTGGTGAGTGGGTGTCTACAAAGACAAGAGCGATGGTACCATCGATTTTTGTGACGGCACTTATTTTTATTATTGGGTTTTGGACGATTTTTCCAAAAAATATCGTCGAGCAAGCGACGTTTGGCTTAAACTCTGCCAGTGTCTGTGTACCGCTATTATTGGTGCATCTAGGTACTACCATGAATATTCGTGAGTTAATCGAACAGTGGAAAGCTGTGGCGATTGCTTTACTAGGTGTTTGTGGGACGATTTTACTTTGTCTGACGATTGGGACGTTACTTTTTGACTGGCATACGGTCTTGTCGGCAGTGCCATCATTGGTAGGTGGCTTGGTTGTGGCTTTGTTAATGTCTGAGAATTTAAAGGCGATTCACTTGGACTCATTGGCAGCTTTACCAATCTATATGTTGATGTTTCATGGTATTTTGGGTTATCCATTGACGACGATTTTGTTAAGAAAAGAGGGCAATCGTCTGAAAAAAGAATTTCATCAAAATCCGCAAGCGATGACTGGTGCTAAGGAAGTAGCAGAGCGAACAAAGGTCATTACTAAAATTCCGACGAACTATCGGACGTCTGCTTTTGCGTTAGCTCGGACGGGGTTTGTAGCTGTGTTAGCGGTATTGTTTGGTACTGTGACGAATAATGTCATTAATGCGAATGTTGTGTGTTTGATTTTTGGGATTGTCTTTTGCCAGTTAGGCTTTTTAGAAAAAGATATTTTGAAGTCAGCTGGTGTATTTAACTGGTTAATTTACGGGTTAACGGCGTATATATTTGCTCAGTTGAGTACGACGACGCCAAGTAGTTTACTTGGCTTTATTCCAGAGATTTTGGTCTTGATAGTATTATCGATTTTCGGGATGTTTCTTATTTCACGCTTGGTCTACAAGTGGTTCGGTTATTCAAAGGAAATGGCGATGACGATGACATTGACGGCGTTGTTTGGTTTTTCGGCTGACTATATATTGACCAATGATGTGATTAAAGAAGTCGCAGAGAACGAGAAAGAGGAAGCGTACTTGACGGCGCACATGATGCCTAAGATGTTAGTCGGTGGATTTGCGACGGTTTCGATTGCATCGATTATTGTAGCAAGTGTCTTTATAAAATTATTTTAATAGAAAGAAGCGAATAGCATGGGAAAAACATATTTTAAAAACGCGCATGTCTTTACAGGAGTAAATGAATCGTTTGAAGCTCTTGATTTTTTGGTGGATGATCAAGCGGGGACGTTTGTGGAAGTTGGTTCAGATGTGACGGTCGCTGAGGATGTCGAGGTCGTTGATTTGGCTGGTAAGTATGTGATGCCGGGTATGATTAACGCACATACGCATATTATTTTGGATCCATTGTTTAAAATTGGTGGATTATCATCAGTCAATGGCAATCAATCTGAGCCTGTCGTAGATACATACATTGCAGTGGACAACTTGAAGAAGTTATTAAAAAATGGTGTCACCTATATTCGCGACGTCGGTTCTACGTATGATATTGATTTAAAGTTGGGCAAGCTTGAACGAGAAGGCAAGATTGTCGCTCCTGGTATTATCGGTTCTGGTGCGGCATTGATGATGACAGGTGGCCATGGAGCAGAGCTAGGTCGGGAAGTCGATGGCCCCGATGAAACGCGTAAGGCAGCGCGTGAGCTACTGAAAAAAGGTGCTCGTAATATTAAAATGATGGCGACAGGTGGTGTCAGTATCGACGGAGAACAACCGACCGATGTCCAACTAAGCGTGGAAGAAATGAAGGCTGCCGTTGATGAAGCACATCATAAAGGGCGTACGGCTTGTGCCCACGCGCAAGGAACGCAAGGAATTAAAAATGCGATCATCGCAGGGGTGGATTCAATCGAGCATGCGATCTATCTTGATGATGAAGCAATCGAGATGTTAAAAGAGCATGGGACATTTGTGGTACCTACCCTCGTTGCACCTTGGGCGATTAATCAACACACTGATTTATTGCCTGAGTTTATGGTGAAAAAATCACTTGAAGTCCAAGAAGCACACTTTAAGAGTATTGGTTGCGCGGCTAAGGCTGGTGTGAAAATTGCGATGGGAACGGATGCGGGTACGCCATTTAATGATTTTGAAGGGCTAAATGCGTTTGAGTTAGATTTGATGGTTCAAGCTGGCTTGACGCCACTGCAAGCATTGCAAGCAACGACGGTCAATGCAGCAGAGTTATTAAAAATTGCTAGTGAAGCGGGAACAATTGCCGCCGATAAATTAGCGGATTTCCTTATTTTAGAACGTAATCCACTAGAAGATATCAAAGCAGTGGGCGAAGAAAAAATTGTTTACAAAAAAGGAAAACAAGTATTGTAAGCTTTATAGACCAGTCAAGTAACGATTGAGTTGTGTTTGAAACATTGTGCGTACATGTTTCAGAAATTGTATCAAAATCGAGTAGCTAAAAGTAAAAGCCAGACCAGCCAAAAGTGTGTGAAATCACTTTTGGCTGGTCTTTTTGTATTCTTTCTCAGCCGCTTATTTTTTACGTATGATGTAGCGTAGGGCTGCGCCATAGACGAGCCACAAGAGGACGCTAAGGCCAAGGATGATCAGCCAGGCATGCTTGTTGTGGGTCATGGGTAGTGGGACATTCATCCCGAAGAAGCCAGTAATGACGGCCAGTGTTGCCAATAAAATCGAAATGATGGTTAAGGTGGTCATGTTGTCATTCAGATTATTGTTTAGAATGTTGTTGTACGTGCCGGACAATTGCTGCAAGACTTGTGCGTTAAGTTGGGTCATACTGGATAATTGTCGTGCTTCGATGATGGAGTCTTCGAGTTGTTCACGCTCGACGTCATCCATGGTTTTGTAGACGAATTGTCCTTTTAGTTGCTCGAGCAAAATGACGTTTTGGTTGGCTGCCGAGACCAAATAAACCATTCCCGTCTCGATATCAGATAGCGCCAATAAGTTACGCTTGGTCGTCTTTTCTCTGAGTTTGCGATTGAATTCATCTTTGGCACGGTCCATCTTTTCGACGTAAGGGAAATACGCTTCTGAAATCAAAAACAAACTGACAAATAAAAATTTATAGACAGATATTTCGGGATTGCGTGCTAAGTAGCGCTTCATCCGCTCGATAATATAGGCGTTCTCGTGGTTATAGATGGTCAATAAGCGGTCGCGTTTGGCCACAAAGGTCATCGGGATCGTCTCATAGTGATTGTCATCTTTGGTCTGGTTTAAGACATTGAAGATGACAGTCAGGGTATCCGTATCAAATTCGTACTCGGTATGGGCGCGTTCATTTTTATCCAGGGCGTAAGAAAGTGTCTCAGGATCAATCTCGTATTCTTCGTAGACATTGGAGGAATCGGCTAGGCGATCGGAATCGATCGTAATCCATAGACAGTTTTCTCCGAAAGGGGTTCTTGTAATCATTGTCTTATCCTTTCGTTTTTTTTTAACTATAGCATGTCCAATGACTGGTGACTAGAAAAAAATACCCCGGCTGGTCTGGCCAGTCGGGGTGTAGTCGGCGATTAGTTAATCGCTTCGCCACCTGTGACGCCGTAGATTTGGGCGGTGACATAGCTGGCTTTGTTTGATGCTAAAAAGACATAGACGGGTGCTAGTTCGACGGGTTGACCGGCGCGACCGAGTAACGTGTCTTGGCCAAACTCTGGCAGTTCTTCTAATGGTTGGCCACCGTCTAGTTGCAAGGGCGTCCAGACTGGACCGGGTGCGACGCCATTGACGCGGATGCCTTTTTTAGCAAATTGTTTCGCCAAGCTGATGGTCAAGCTGCGGATGGATGCTTTGGTCGCGGCATAGTCGAGTAAGTTCCCACTAGGGTTAAAACCTTGAGTGGAAGTCGATGTCACGATTGCACCTCCCGCTGGTAAATAGGGCTCGGCGGCTTTGATGAGGGCAAACATCGAGACAATATTGACCGTAAAGGTGTCACGGACTTGTTGGATCGGAAGTTGGGCGATGTCTTCTTGGCTAATTTGTTGGGCGGCATTTAACACTAAGGTATCTAAACCACCTAGTCCCGCGACGGCTTGTTTGACTAGCTTTTCTGGAGCGGACTCCTCTCGTAAATCAGCTGGCAATAGCACTACTTTGCGGCCGGCTTGCTCGATATAGTTCGCGACTTCTTGGGCATCTTTCTCTTCACCGGGTAAAAAGTGCAAAGCAATATCGGCGCCCTCACGTGCATAAGCGATAGCGACTGCGCGACCGATGCCAGAGTCTGCACCTGTAATCAAGACGCGGCGGTTTTCCAATTGATGTGTCCCTTGGTAGCTTTCTTCACCGCAGTCAGGGGTGATGGACATCTCATCCTGCACGGCAACGTCTGCTTGGTCCTCTTTATTGAAGGTCCCTGTATGGTACAGTTTGCGTGGATCGATTAGCACTGGTTCTGTCATAGCTGTCACTCCTCTTTCTTTGATACATTTAGTATACCCTAGGAGCAAGCACGCACCAAACAGAAAGATGCATATGGAATGCTAGGGACGCGCTTTTTGCTTCTTAAGGGTATTCCTTGTATAATGGTCATGATTTTTGACAAGTCGGCAACACTGATTGCCAGAACGGAGCAGAAGGAATGGAGACAAATTTTTGGGCCGAGTTACCAAAGCCCTTTTTTATATTGGCACCAATGGAAGATGTGACTGATGTGGTCTTTCGCCATGTCGTGCAGCAAGCCGGTGCGCCAGATGTGTTTTTTACGGAGTTTACGAACTCGGATAGTTATTGTCATCCGGATGGCATCGAGAGTGTTCGCGGACGCTTGGTCTTTACGGAAGATGAGCAGCCGATTGTTGCGCATATCTGGGGGGACAAGCCAGAGTTTTTCCGTCAGATGAGTCTTGGGATGGCGGAGATGGGCTTTAAGGGAATCGATATTAATATGGGGTGTCCGGTCCCTAATGTAGCTGAGCGTGGCAAGGGTAGTGGCTTGATTCTACGGCCGGAAGTGGCGGCAGAACTGATCGACGCGGCAAAAGCGGGTGGCTTACCAGTCAGTGTCAAGACGCGCTTAGGCTTTGAAGAGTTAGCGGAGCATCAAGACTGGATCGAGCATTTATTGCGTCAAGACATCGCCAATTTGTCGATTCATCTACGCACCCGTAAGGAAATGAGTAAGGTGGCAGCACATTGGGAGATGATTCCTTTGGTGACTGCTATCCGTGACCGGGTCGCTCCCCAGACGACAATTACGATTAATGGCGACATCCCCGATCGTGCGACAGGGCTGGCTTTAGCGGAGAAATATGGGGTCGATGGCATTATGATTGGGCGTGGGATTTTTAAAAATCCGTTTGCCTTTGAAAAAGAGCCTCGTCAGCATTCTGCAAGTGAGTTGCTTGATTTATTGCGTTTGCAATTGGATTTACAAGATACGTACAAAGAGCGCGTGCCGCGGCCGATTGTCGGCTTGCATCGCTTTTTCAAAATTTATGTCAAAGGGTTTCCAGGTGCGAGTGAATTGCGTGTGCGATTAATGGGAACAAAATCAACAGCGCAAGTGCGCGAGTTGCTCGATGCGTTTGAGCAGGGTGCTTTTAAGCCAATCGCTAGTGAAACACCGATAGAATAAAAACGGAGGTAGTACGATGACAACAGTCTTTGCGAATTTTCCAGTAACAGATTTGCCACGTTCGATTGTGTTTTATGAAGCATTAGGATTTCAAAAAAATGAAGAATTTTCCAATGAACAAGCCAGTGCGTTGGTGTGGGACGAGACCTTTTGGGTGATGTTACTGACGACGCCTTTTTACGAGGAGTTTTTAAGCGCGGGCAAAGTTGTCGCGGATACCAAAAAAGTGAGTGGCGCCCTCGTAGCATTTACAGTGGACAGTGTCGAAAAAGTCAAAGAACTAGGTCGACTAGCCGAGCAGCACGGAGGTCGTGTCAGAAGGTTGAATCGAGACATCCCTGAAGAGCTGATGTATGAGCTCGAGATTGAAGATCTAGATGGCAATCAATTGGAGCCTTGTTGGATGAAAAGCTAAAAAGGGTGGACGATAGGGGCGGCTATGTGTATAGTAGACCCATACAATTCAGAGGAGGACTTCAGATGCAAACGAAAAAAGCGATGAATCAAGTACGATTTTATTACTATGCTTTTTATAGATAATGTTTGCATCAAGTAGGTGCAAACACCAGTTGTTTGTATCTATGAAGAGCTTGTTTTTGATGCCTGCATAGATAAATGTCTAATGCGGGTTGTCAGCTTACGTTTTTATTTCTTAAACGATTAGTCAACGGCATTAGATACGTCTAATGCCGTTTTTTTTGTATGAAAAAAAGGAAAGAAGGAAGAGAAATGAAGGAAAAAGGGAAGCAGCACACATGGCTAAAATGGGGGATGGCGCTCCTTGCGTTCGTCATCAGCTGGCAGCTGTCAACAACGGTCCATGCACAGGAGAAACAAGTCGTCATCGTCGGAACATCTGGTCAGACAAAACCCATGGATTACTTCAATGACAAAAATGAACTGACAGGCTTTGAAATTGATGTCTTAAAAGAAATCGAAAGTCGGTCAGATACGATAACTTTTCAATTTGAAACGGCGGAGTTTGCCTCATTATTTGCCGGCTTAGATTCGAAAAAATTTGACCTAGTAGTCAATAATTTAGGCGAGAGTGGCGACCGACGCAAAAAGTACTTATTTTCTCTATACCCATATATCGTCACGCACAATGTCTTAATTACCAAAACCGATCAGCCGGATAATCTGACTGTCGCTGACTTGAAAGGAAAATCCGTCGCAGTCGTCCCTGCTTCACCACAATCACAGTTCCTCGAATCTTGGAACAAAGAAAATCCTGACGAAGCAGTCGCGATTCAATACGTGGATTCTGATCCATCGCAAATTATCCGCGATGTCTACAGTGGAAAGTTCGATGCGACTATCTATGCAACGACGTATGTTCATGATGTAGAACAGACTTTTGGTATTCAATTAAAGCAACACACCATCGAAAATGAAGACCAAATACGACAACCGGGTTCTTATTTTATTTTCCGCAAAGATGAATTGACGCTAAGGAATGAAATGGACGAGATTTTAGCAGAAATGCGTGAAGACGGGACCCTCACGAAAATTAGTATGAAATACCTTGGTCAAGATGATACCCAGCTAACAAAAGCAATAATCGAAAAAAATGACAAATTGAATGAAGAGAACGCGACGACTTCAGACAGTGATACCGCACAGGCAGAGACGAATGAGACAACAGACGGGAAACTATTTGTCCCCTCGTTGATTCCGTCAATTATCGCTCAACTACTACCCAAATTACCGATTACGTTACTAATGACGGTCGTGTCCGCAATTATTGGTCTGGGCTTAGGCTTTTTGATTGCCGTGGTGAAAATCCGCAACATTCCAGTTTTCACACAAATCTGTAGTGTGTTCGTCTCCTTTATGCGTGGGACACCACAGCTTGTGCAATTATTCTTATCGTTTTATGGCTTTCCAATTTTAGTCGAATGGCTTGCCCAACATATGGGCGTGACCGCAAATGTCAACGCCATCCCAGCGTTGGTGTATGTCTTTATTGCCTTTGGGTTAAATGAAGCAGCCTACACCTCAGAGACCTTCCGAGCAGCCTTACTATCGGTCAATAAAAATGAAATCGAAGCGGCGCGCTCAATCGGCTTGACCAATGTGCAAACGATGATGCGCATCATCTTACCATCTGCCTTGATCGTCGCACTGCCGAACTTGGTGAATAGCTTTATTAGTCTCTTGAAAGCAACGTCACTGGCCTTTACGGTAACGATTATCGACATCATGGGCCAGACTAGAATTATCGCAGGGGCGAACTTGCGCTTTTTCGAAGCCTATATCGCCGTAGCTCTTGTCTATTGGGTGATGTGTCTCTTGATTGAACAAGTAGCCAAACGCATCGAGCGCAAACTAAACGTCGACTTATAAAAAGGAGAAGGTCATGTTAACATTAAAAAATTGGAACAAATCATACAAAGAAAATCATGTGTTAAAAGATATTGACTTAACAGTTGGGACCGGAGACGTTTTGACGATCATAGGCTCAAGTGGTTCTGGAAAATCGACCTTGCTACGCTCCATCAATTTTTTAGAACCAGCCGATAGTGGTACGATTCAGATTGGTGCTTTGACACGGGATGTTCAAACAACGACCAAAGCCGATATATTAGCGATTCGTCGGCAAACAGCGATGGTCTTTCAAAACTATGCATTGTTTTCCAAAAAAACAGTCAAAGAAAATGTCATGGAGGCGCTAGTTGCCGTAAAAAAAATGCCCGTAAAAGAGGCAAAGGTACTCGCTGAAGAACAACTAGAGCGTGTGGGAATGGCTGATCGAATGGACTTTTACCCCAATAAACTATCGGGTGGTCAGCAGCAACGTGTAGGCATTGCGCGTGCTCTTGCTATTCAGCCAGAGGTAATTCTATTTGATGAACCAACGTCCGCACTCGATCCTGAGCTGGTCGCAGGTATTTTAGAATTAATCAAAGGTATCGCACATCAACAGACGACCATGATTATGGTAACTCATGAGATGAAATTTGCAAAAGAAGTCTCAGATCAAATCATCTTCCTTGATCAAGGTCGCATTCTAGAGCAAGGGACACCAGAAGAGCTCTTCTTCCATACAAAAGAAGAACGCACGAAGCAATTTATCCAAGGATTTCAAGCATAGAGTTATTAGGACGGGCACTCAAGTAACGCTTTACCAGGTATCAATGACTCGTTGATTGCTTTTTCTGATAAATAGTTCATAGTCAGTAGTATCTGGAAAGCGAGGAAATCAAATGGACATTGGTGAAAAGATTCAATTGTTGAGAAAAGAAAAACAAATGACGCAAAATATGGTAGCGGAGGTACTGCATGTCTCCACTCAAGCAGTTTCAAACTGGGAACGTGGAAAAGGGTACCCTGATATTCAAAATATTCTCCAACTTTCTGACTTGTTTGATGTGTCATTAGATGAATTAATTAAGGAAGACGTGGATTTTAAAGATGCGTTGCTTACAAAGAAAGTCAATGGTTGGATGGATTTGCTTTTTTATAGTTTGACTTTTGTTATTGGATTGCTTTGTATTGGTTGGCAGATAAGTAAATGGGTGACCGGTGGCTTTCAACAAGTGAGTGTCTTTGTATTTGCTGTTGGGATTATTATGTTTGGGGAATCCTGTTATTTTTGGTACAAAAGAAGGTTATCAAGAGGATAGTTAGGAATCAGTGAATGCATGAAATAGCAATAACCCAGCTGAACAGTCAGCTGGGTTATTTTATAAAAAAGTTAACGAGACTTTTTATCCAGTGCTCTAGCAGTTGGCTTCCGATAACTAAAGAACATCATTGCGTACAATAGTGCAGTTAGGGCTGTGATGGTGAGGGCATTGTTGATCAAAATACCAATAAAAATCAATGACAACCCAACTAAGGCACAGCCACTAAAAATTAAATGGCGCGTGTTGTGCGTGCGTTTGGCTAGTACAAAGGCAGCGATGGTCAAAATCACCCAAGTCAGCAACACAGTATATGATAGACTGCCCACTAAGTAACCAAATAATTTCTCGCCGATAAAGTAAGAGACAATCACACCGATATACAGTGTACCGGTACAAAAGATTACAGCATTTTGTGGGACTTGATGATGATTGAGTGTCGTCAGTTTCTTTGCAAAAAGACTTGGTCGTTCTTGTAGACGGAAAAACAGCGTACGCGAAGATGCATAAACACCGGAATTAATCGAAGAAAAAAGCGCCAAAATAATGACAAAGTTGACAATGTCTGCAGCATAAGGGATGTGCATTTTTTCAAAAATAAGCACAAATGGGCTGACCTCACTCGCAGCCAGTGTTGTCCAAGGATAAAGAATCAACAATAGCAACATAGGAATCAAATAAAACGACACAATTCGGCCCATTACACCACGGATGGCACGAGGAATTGCTGTCTTAGGATCCGCCGTTTCACTGACCGTTACGGCAATCAATTCTGATCCACCGTATGAATAAATGACCACTAACAAGGAGCTAATCATCCCTGACACGCCAAATGGTGCAAAGCCACCATGCTGATTCATCGCAGAGACAGTAGGAATCAAGCCATGTGCAAGTGAGGCCTTACCAATTAAAAATAGGCCAAACAAAATCAGTAACACAATAACACTAATCTTGGCCAGTGCTAACCAATATTCTGTTTCAGCGAACAAGCGGACCGAGTATAAGTTAATCAGAGTAGTCAATACCGCTAGACCAAAAACAAATACCCATACCGGAATCGTCGGAAACCAGACTTGCATAAAGCTAGCTAGTGCGACCGCCTCGGCAATAATATTAATAATCCACATCGACCAGTAAAGCCAATCAATAAAGTCTGCAGCATGGTCACCTAAGACCGGCTGAACTACACCTGACATGCCACCTTTTAGCTTGTCATGCGATAAGACCAATTGTCCTAACCCAGTCATTACGACAAATAAAATCAAGCCACCCAATAAAAAAGCCACCAATACAGATGGCCCAGCTAAGCCAATGGCACCTCCGCTTCCCTTAAACAGTCCAGCACCAATGGCACCACCAAGCGCCAACATCGTAATGTGACGAGTAGTCATTTGTTTTTTTAAATTTGTTTCCATATAAACCTCTTTCTCAAACCAGTTCCCATTTCTTTTCGAATCATTTTATACTATCAGACAATTCAAAAAATGGGTAAATAGTGTGAATTTTCTAATGTTACATTCGTTTTACGATGAGTGATAGTTTATCAGCAATCCCATTCGTAGTAAGATAAAGTCAGATTTCACCTAGGAGGAATGAGAATGAATCAAACAATCAAACAATTAACCGACCACGTATCCGTGCGCGCATTTAAGGATACACCATTGACTGATAGCCAAAAAGAAACATTAGTGACAGCTGCTCGTAGTGGCTCGTCCTCGAATTTTGTTCAAGCGTTTTCGATTATTGACATTTCAGATGCTGCCTTACGTTCTGAACTGGCGGCTATTACCAATAGTGCTCCTTATGTGAATCAGACAGGTGTCTTTTATGTATTTGTAGCGGATTTGTATCGCCAAGCGACACTATTAGAGGCCAACGGTGAATCGTTAGCAGGCATCCAATCGATGGAATCATTGATGGTAAGCATTGTTGATACGACAATTGCCGCGCAAAATATGGCTGTAGCGGCTGAGTCACTGGACTTAGGTATTTGTTACATTGGTGGTATCCGTAATGATATCGACAAAGTGGCAAAATTATTAGACTTACCGCCATTTACGGTTCCTGTTTTTGGTCTGACAATTGGGCATCCTGTATCCAAAAATAATCCAAAACCACGCATGCCTCAGAAAAATCAAGTCGCAGAAAACCACTATCCTCGTGAGCAATTCGCGAATCTAGGTGCGTATAAGGAGCAAACAGCAGCTTATTATGCCAAGCGCGGAGTGAATGCACAAGGAACGAGTTGGAGTGAAAAAAATATTCTCTTTTTCAAAGAGGTGAGACGTCCGGAAGTGGCTGAGTTTTTAAAGGAGCAAGGCTTTTTATTGGCTTAGCTATATAATCTTGCAAAGCATACAAATGTGGTACTTTTTGCTATGATGGAAAAAAAGATAGAAAAGAGGATGAGCGATGAAAAGCAGCAAATCAAAAGTAGCCATCGTGGGTAGTGGGCTAGTAGGTTCTTCTACGGCATTTAGCCTAATTACGCAAGGGGTATGTGACGAAGTATTGATGATTGATATCAATGAAGAGAAGGCAGCTGGTGAAGTACGCGACTTGCGTAACTCGATTCAATATCTGGATCGTAATGTGCACGTCAAGACAGCCACGTATGCGGATTGCCATGATGTAGATATTCTCGTGATTACGGCAGGCGCACCGCCCAAGCCAGGACAATCCCGTTTAGATACATTGGATATGACTGCCAACATTGCCAAATCAATCGTGGAACCAGTCATGGCTAGTGGGTTTGATGGCATCTTTATCGTGGTATCCAATCCAGTCGACATTATGGCATACCTTGTCTATAAATTGTCAGGATTACCCAAGAATCAAGTGATTGGCTCGGGCTCATCTGTGGATACGGCTCGATTAACGAATTTTATTGCGGATTTGGTAGATGTGGATCCGCGGAGTGTCTATGCCTATGCGATGGGTGAACATGGCGACTCATTGATGGTTCCTTGGTCGACAGTGACGATTGCAGGGAAGAAGTTTTTAGACGTTATTCATGACAATCCCGAGATAGTGGGCGATGTCGATCTAGCTGAACTAGTGACAAAGACGACGCGAGAAGGCTGGGAAATCTATAATCGAAAAGGGACGACGTATTATGGAATCGCATCGGCTTGTGTCGGCATTATTAAGGCGATTCTCTTTGATGAGAATAAAATTATACCTGTATCGACCCTCCTAGAAGGAGAATACGGAGAGAAAGATATGTTTGCGGGTGTGCCGGTGATCTTAAATCGCCAAGGAGCAAGCGATATTTTAGAAATTCATATGACTGAAGACGAACAGACCAAATGGCAGGCATCGACTGATGTGATCAAAGAATTTACAAATAAAATTCGTCATTACTATCAAGAGTAAAGACTCACTCGATCAAATGTGTTCATTTGGTCGAGTGATTTTTTTTTTTTTTTTTGAAAAAGATGTATATCCTAAGAAATTCCTAAGCTTTTTGTGCTACGATACAAGACAAAAGAAAGACAAGGAGTCAAAAAAATGCGGAAAGTTCCTCCTATTTTGAAACCAATAGCACTATTAACCATTTCAATCTTGATCGCGACTGCCACGACAGTCGTCAATAGCTCAAGTTACCGTCAGCCGACGACTACCACCACGACACAAACAACCATTAGTCAGTCTGAAAGTCGATCAACGACAGAGACGACAGACTCGATGGAATCGACAGAAGAAACAACCAGTGACTCAGCACCGATGACAACAGCAACTACTAGCCAAGATAAGACGTCACAAACGGACGCAAGTATAAGTGATGATTCGAGTGCATCTAGCTCGTCTAGCTCATCAAGTTCCACAAGTTCGTCGACGACAAGTACCTCGAGTGAAAGTGATGCTACAAATAATGCACGAACCAATCAAGGTGCAGCCGCAGACACAGAAACAACAGAGACGGTAGGTGATCAACAATGAGTGTCATACTAGATATTATTAATGGTATCAATAAATTTTTAGGTTATTTAGATATTAGTCCGAAATACTTAAATCGTGGGTACACCATTTTGAGTCTCTTCCCGACGTTGTATATTTTACGTATCGTGTACGGTATGTACCAAAATGGCAATTATGTGCAAGGAATTATCTATGCGCTGATTTTTGCTGTATTGATGTATTTTATCGTGTTAAATGTGTTTTATTATTTTTTAGACAAAAATACTAGATTAGATATCACACAATTGTTTGTCAAATATTTGCCAGATGATGCGTTTAATATTCAGCAAGAGAAAAAACAGGAACGGGCGATGAAAGCCATCGATACCGAAGAAGTGATGATTGATTTTTATGAAGATTATCAGTTGCATTTGGCGAGTTACATGCAAGAATTAATTCAGCAAAACGTCATTCCAACGAATGATTTATCAAAAAAAGAAGGCTACTTAGTCGAATGGAATACCATTTATCCGTATTATTTTGTCAAAGCATACGGACAAGGGGAGTATGAATTGCGGATTGGTAAAACCTATCATGATCTAACACCCATCGGTAAGATTCATTACACCAAAGAAAAGCAATTACAGCCTGTCGGATTGTATATTGTAGGTGGCGATTTTGTGAAAGAAGGCTTTCGCTACCATGAGCCGTATCGCCTAAAATTATTAGCCAAACAAACCAAAATCGAACAGATTACTAGAACACAACGACGCTCACAGAAACATTAGAGCTCGCGATAGAATTAGCTAGTAAGAAACGACCAAAAAGTCCAAAAGTTTGAGAAATAACTTCTGGATTTTTTGGTTTTTTGCGTTTAGCTGACCAATTTTGTCACAGTTTTTTGTTGACAATGATTGAACCAACTGGTAAAGTCTTCCTGTTCAAATCGTAATCGTTTCGTTTTAAAGCGGATAAAACGAAACAAATGAAGGGAGTGTCATTTATCGCAAAACGATCAAAACAAGTCAAAGTGACGAAGCAACAACAGATGATTGCCAAATATGCTGATCTCAGAGCACAACTAAAAGAAACAAAAGATTACGAAGGGCTAAGGAGGCTACCAAGGAGTGCTAATCCCAATCGCTACCGTAATCGTGATGTAATAGACGGCCGGCCTCGAGGATATATGCGCAAATTTGGATTATCACGCATTCATTTTCGTGAATTAGCTTTACAAGGGAAGATACCTGGAGTGAAGAAAGCCAGTTGGTGAGTTAATGGGGGATGCAAAATGGCAGTACCAGCACGTAAAACAAGTAAGGCAAAAAAAGAGCACGTCGAACGCACCAAGTCATCAAAGCGCCGAATCTTTCATTTGATTTGGCTTCTGGTGAATACCGAAGAAGCCACCATGTTTCTTTAAAAGGCTATTATAAAGGTCGTCAAGTAAAGGAGTAAAGCCTGTGGAAATCATTTATCCTCCATTAATTGGGCAAGGAGTGGCCTTTTTTCATCCTAAGTCTTCCAAAACAATGTCTATGAAAGCAAAATCGATAAAAGATGGGTCATCGATTTTTATGAAGCAGAGCACCTGACCTTTGCGGAATTTTTAAGGTTATATCCAGTTTTTAGTCAATATGAGGAGACGGTATTTAAGCAAATCGATGGATTTTGGGAAGTCCCAGTTGATTTTTTAATATGAGAAATGAATTCCCAATCATTTTTGTACGATGAACGACTTCAGATTGAAGCGTATCTATCAGAACGCACGTAGAGAGGAAGAAACTTAATGAGACAATCAATTATCTTAGAATGTGTGGAGACAGGTGAGCGAATCTATTTAACGAGTAAAAATAAACGAAACAATCCTGAAAGATTGGCGTTAAAAAAATATTCCCCAAAATTGCGGCGAAGAGCCATTTTTCGTGAAGTGAAATAAGGAGGATTATATGGAAAAAACAGATTTAGCCAGCGCGTATCGTCGTTTGAAAAGTCCAAATATCAAAACAAAGAAACGCGCATTAAAAATCATTAAAACATACAAACGAACGAAAGCAGGGATTCGTTAGAAAGTGAGAGACTGATGAAAAAAAGTTGGAAATATTTGGGGCTAAGTATGCTAGCACTAGGGATACTAGGAGCATGTGGTACTGACAACGCTACAAAGAAAACAGAAAAAGCATCGGATAAATTATCTATTGTGACGACATTTTATCCGATGTATGAATTTACCAAACAAATCGTAGGTGACGAAGCGAATGTGACATTGCTCGTTCCTGCAGGGCAAGAACCGCATGATTATGAGCCATCAGCCAAAGACATCGCCAACATCCAGTCAGCAGATGTCTTTGTCTATCATAATCCCAACTTGGAGAACTGGGTGACTAAAGCTTCCAAGAGTTGGCAAAAAAATGCACCGCACATCATTGAAGGTACCAAAAATATGGTCTTATTGCCAGGAACAGAAGAAGAGGAAGGACATTCTGAAAGTGAAGAAGGTCATTCACATGAATTAGATCCGCATACTTGGTTGGCACCGAATTTGGCTATGAAAGAAGTCGAATCTATTAAAAATCAATTGGCAAAACTCTATCCGAAAAAGCAAGCTGTCTTTACAGCGAATGCAGAGAACTATTTAACCCAATTAACAGCTTTGGATAAAGAGTACCAAACAACGTTGAGTGCTGCGAAGCAAACAAGTTTTGTGACGCAACATGCAGCATTTGGTTACCTAGCACTAGAGTATGGCTTAACGCAAGTACCAATAGCCGGTTTGTCACCGGAACAAGAACCAAGCCCGACTAGATTAGCAGAGTTAAAAGCATATGTGCAAACCAATGGCCTAAAGTACATTTACTTTGAAGAAAATGCCAGTGACAAAGTGGCGCGTACGTTGGCCGATGAAGCAAATGTTAAATTATTGGTATTAAATCCACTGGAAAGCTTAACGAAAGAACAAATGAAAAACGGTGAGGATTATCTTTCTGTCATGAAAGAAAATCTAACTGCTTTGGAAAAAACCGTTTCCGTTGCCGGTAAATCCGCCCAGCCTGAAACAACGATGGAATCAAAACACACAGTGGCAAATGGCTATTTTGAAGACAGTGCAGTCAAAGATCGGACCTTGAGTGACTATAGTGGTGATTGGCAGTCAGTATATCCATTATTGCAAGATGGCACCCTTGATCAAGTGTTTGACTACAAGGCGAAATTAAACAAAGATATGACCACAGAAGAATACAAAGCCTATTATGAAACAGGCTATAAGACAGATGTCAATCAAATTATCATCAAAGACAACACGATGGACTTTGTTGTGAATGGGGAGCATCATCGCTATACGTATCAATACAAAGGCTACAAAATAGTGACTTATAAAAAAGGCAATCGTGGTATTCGATATTTATTTGAAGCGACAGATGCGAATGCCGGCAAGTACAAATACGTTCAATTTAGCGACCATGCTATTGCTCCTGTGAAAACAAGCCACTTCCATATTTTCTTTGGTGGCGAAAGCCAAGAAAGCCTGCTCGATGAAATGGATAACTGGCCAACTTATTATCCAAATAGTCTGTCAAAACTAGAAATTGCTCAAGAAATGATGGCACATTAAGCTAGATGCAGCGACACGAAGCGCTATCCTTTTTGACAAAAGCCATGCTACAATACCTACAACACGAGTTTTTGCAAGAAAGAGGTCAAGGCAATGTCGATTATTGATAAATTATTTGTTGATTATGCGAACTTCTCGACAGTAGAGATGAAGATTGCAGATTATATTATAAAATCACCCCAAAAAATTCCCAATATGACGATTGCGGAGTTAGCAGAAGAAAGTCAAGTCAGTGAAGCCTCGATTAGTCGTTTCTGTCGCAAGTTAAAATTAGTTGGGTTTCACGCATTGAAGATTGAGTTGGCGCAAGCGACCTTGCCAGAGACGGATGAAAAAGGGACGCTAAGTGCGTATCAGCAACGTCTGGCACATATCCAAGCGAATAAATTAGCGGAGGTCGATCAAACTTTCCAACAGCTAGATGAAGCGACAGTTTCCTTGATTTTAGAAAAGTTTCGTACAGCGCCACGCATTATTTTTTTAGCTTATGGCAATACGATCCCCGTCGCGATGGATGCGGCCTATCGCTTTAACCAAATAGGGATTGCGGCGAGTGCATTTGATATTTGGGATACGGCTGCGGCCTACTTATTGACGATGACTGAAGATGATTTGGTGGTCATTATTTCTAATTCAGGCGAGACACGGCCGTTGATTCAGGCGGCTCATTACTGCAAGGAGCAGCACTTGTATCTTATTGCGTTGACGAATAATCGCCAGTCGCCAATTGCGACCTTGGCAGATTTGCATGTGACGACAGCGACTCGGGAGCGCTTGTTTCAAAAAGATTATTATTTTTCCCGTATTTCAGCGATGTTGGTCATGGAGACGTTCTTTTTGTTGCTTGCGTTTGAAGACCCTGAACGCCTCGAGCGGATTCGCCGGCATGAACAGATGATTTCTGATAGTAAAATATAAAAAAGACCGTTTGCCTTTCATCAATCGAAAAGCAGACGGTTTTCTTTTGACGAAATTTAATTTCATAGTTATAATTATTATGAAATTAAATTCAAAGGAACCGTTCGTTGGTGAATTGGAGGAATAGGGATGAAGAAACGGTGTGCCCAATACGCGCTTGATTACATCAAACCGCATAGCATCATTGGACTAGGCGGAGGGAGCACAATTGCTTATTTGGTGGAAATGATTCAAGCGAAACAACTAGACGTTACAATTGTCACGCCCTCTGTGACGACGGCCAAACTTTGTCAAGCAGCTGAGTTGACGGTCGTGCCGATGAGTCAAGTCGATCATGTGACTGTAGCATTTGACGGGTGCGATGAGGTCGATGGACATCTCAATGCCCTGAAAAGTGGCGGTGGTATTCATACGAAGGAAAAAGTAATTGCGACGATGGCGGACGACTATATTTTGCTAGTCGATGAGTCAAAAGTGTCAGACACTCTTTCATTCAAGGTCCCATTAGTGCTGGAGGTCTTGCCTCAAGCGTTGGCCAAAGTGAAAGCTGACGTGCTGCGTCTGGGCTATCAAGTTACCGCTCGTATGAGTGCTACGAGCGATGGCTACACCTATACAGAAAATGGCAATCTATTGCTTGAGGTCACAATTGATAGTGGCACGTGTGAAGCAATCGCGCAGCAATTTTCGGCTATCGTCGGGATTGTGGAGACCTCTCTTTTTTATCAAATCGCAACGAAAGCAATTGTCGTAACGACAGAAGGAAAACGAATCATCGAAAGGAGTCAAACAAAATGAGCTACCAATGGGGAATAGTAGGAACGGGCGTCATCGCTAATGAAATGGCTGCTGCATTGCATGCATCGGGACGAGAAATCTATGGTGTGACAAGTGGCAGGGAGGAACAAGCCCAAGCATTTGCTGAGAAATACAATGTGGAGCAGGTATTTGCAACATTTGAGGAATTGGTTGCTGATGACACGGTCGACATCGTCTACATCGCCACACCGCACAATTTGCATGCACAAATGATTCGCCAAGCACTTTTGGCCGACAAGCATGTCTTTTGTGAAAAGGCAATTACGGTCAATGATCGTCAGCTAGAAGAATGTGTGGCATTGGCAAAAGAGCGGAATTTAGTATTGTCAGATGGTGTGACGTTGTTTCATATGCCATTGTACAAAGAACTCCGTCGCATCGTCGCAAGTGGCAAACTAGGTGCAGTGAAGATGGTTCAAGTGAACTTTGGTAGCTGCAAAGAATATGATGTGAACAATCGCTTCTTCTCTAAAGAATTAGCAGGTGGCGCCTTATTAGACATCGGCGTATATGCGGCATCGTTTGCACGTTTCTTTATGACAGCAAAACCAAATGTGGTCTTAACAACAGCAAATTACTTTGAAACCGGTGTGGATGAAACGTCAGGGATTTTACTAAAAAATGAGGTCGGTGAGATGGCCGTCATTGCCTTAACTATGCGAGCAAAACAACCCAAACGCGGCGTGATTGCTTGTGAAAAGGGCTTTATTGAAATTAGTAACTATCCTCGCGCTGAAAAAGCGACCATTACGTATACGGAATCTGGACAAGTCGAAACAATAACGAGTGGTGAGACAGACAAGGCCTTACAATATGAAATTCAAGATATGGAAGACTACATTACCAATCAGTCCGGCGAAGAAAATTTGACGATGATTCGCGATGTGATGGGAACATTGACGAGTATTCGCTCGCAATGGGGCCTAGTATATCCATTTGAATAGAAGTGCCCATTTTTCAGAACATTCTGTCAAAAACTTGACAAATTGAATCAACGTGATATGATGCTATCAATTAGCATAGTTTGATTCGTTGAAAAGGAAAGTAATTTGCTTTTGGCGCATAGAGAGATGTTGGTTGGTGGAAAGCATCGAATAAAAGCAAATGAAGATGGCCTTTGAGAATCTCTTGGCGATAGGTAGTCAAGAGCGGGTGTATTCCGTTATCAAGTAACCTGATACCTGATGTATTCAGAAAGAGTGGGGAAAGTCTATTTCCCAAAAAAGGTGGTACCACGATTATTCGTCCTTTGATAGCCAAGTTTGGTTATCAGGGGGCTTTTTTATTTTTAGAAAAGGATAGGTGAACGAATATGACAACAGAAACAAAACCATTTCGAGTGGATCATGTCGGTAGCTTTTTGCGACCACAACGATTAAAAGATGCGCGTGAGGCGTTTGCTAACGGTACGATTGATAAAGAAGCGCTACGAGCAGTAGAAGACGAAGAGATTGTTTCATTAGTAGCGAAGCAAAAAAAAGTAGGACTTAAAGGAATCACAGATGGCGAATTTCGTAGAGGGTTTTGGCATATTGACTTTTTAGAGCAGCTGACCGGGGTCGAAGGCTATGTACCCGAACAAGGATACAATCAAACATTTCATGGTAAAGCCGCTCCTTCTTACAATATTCGGTTAGTCGGTAAGCTAGCCTTCCCAGCTGATCATTCCTTTTTAAGGGACTTTGATTTCTTAAAAGAAGAAGTCGGACAAGATGCTGAAGCAGTCGCAAAAGCAACGATTCCAAGTCCAACGATGATTTTACGTCAAGAAATTTTGGCCAATGATGGCTCTTCAAAATTGGCAGAAATCTATCCAAATCTCGCTGATTTTTATCATGACTTGGGCCAAACCTACCATGACGCTGTCCAAGCCTACTATGCACATGGCTGTCGTTATTTGCAATTTGACGATACCAACTGGGCCTTCTTGGCAGATGCAAGCAAGCGAGAATCCTTAAAAGAAAAAGGGATTGACCCAGATGAAATTGCCCAAGTATGTACGCAAATCATCAATGCAGCATTGGTAGACAAACCAGCTAATTTGACGATTACGACACATATTTGTCGTGGCAATCACGCGTCTTCTTGGCTGTTCTCAGGTGGATATGAACCGATTGCCAAAGAATTATTTGCCACACAGTATGATGGCTTCTTTTTAGAATATGATTCCGATCGCGCAGGAGATTTTGCACCATTGCGTTACTGGGACAATCCTGATAGCCGCGTCGTTCTAGGCTTGATTACTTCAAAATTCCCAGAGTTAGAAGATCGCCAGGCCATCGAAGAACGCATTCAAGAAGCAACGGAATATGTGCCTTTAGCGAATTTATGTATTAGCCCGCAGTGCGGATTTGCTTCAACAGAAGAAGGAAACAAATTGACTGAAGAGCAACAATGGGCAAAAATTGACTTATTACAAGCTATCGCAAAAGACGTGTGGCAATAAACACTGCCTATTTTTAAAGGCCGAGACAGAATGAGTTACCAACCATTCTGTCTCGGCCTTTGTTTGCTATTTTCCTTATGTAAATAACCCTTTTTTAAGTAGGGCATAAAAGATACTTGCAGACAAGACACCACAAATAAATCCCAACGGTGTATAGCTGTTTACTATGTGCGTCATTGTTAGCGCGCCAACCACCAGTAACATCACCCACTCAACTACTAGCACCCAGCGCAATAGCTGCGGCGACAGGTGCCATTTAGGCGCTGTTTTTGTTAATCCATTGCGTTCATGTGTCAAGATTGATAGAATGCACACATTCAATAATAGAGTAATCACCACTACTATTTGAGCCCCAAATCCTAATTGAAACCACTGCCGTTTAAAAATTGCGCCCAAGAAAATCAGCAGCAAAAACATGATGTTAATGAGATAAGACAAGCGCCACATGGTCTTTGTTTTGCTTAGTTGCTCGTTTCGTTTTATTTCCTCAATCATACCCGTATCCTCCTTTAGTAAACAATCCAATGAAAGATTGTAGTAGTCACTTAAATTTAGCAAACTGCTGATATCCGGATAGCTACGCTTGTTTTCCCAACTGGAAATAGTTTGGCGTGAGACGTGCAAGGCATTGGCTACCTCCTCTTGTGTTTTTCCAATTTGACTTCGTGCGCGCTTCAGCTATTCCCCAATTTTCATGACATACCGACCTTTCTCGTTCACTATAGAAGTATAGAGATTATTATACTAGCTAAACTTCTAAGCAGGAAAGAAATCTCTAAAAAAAGCTTCGCTAAGAATCCAAGCATACTGATAGAACAAGGATTAGAGCTGAAAATGGAGTGTGACAAAAATCGGTCACACTCCACTACAATTGATTTCTTATAAAATTTTTGCACACTACACAAGAGACTAGCCGCGTAAGTCGCTGATCCATTCACTTGGTGGTCTGCGCTTACCGGTGCTTACTTTTGCATCAGGATCGCGATAGCCTACACGATAATTGGCGATGAGGGAGTAATTGTCAGGGAGACCAATTTTTTTGGCAAAGTCAGGCTCTAATGTGAATGCTGAAGATGCCCAGAACCCTACTAAGTCATGCTCAGCCAAAAGAAGCGAAAAATTTTGAATGAGCGCAGCGGTCGCTAAGGCCGCATCGGATGTCAGACGCTTCTTGTCGGGATAGACCTCGTGAGCGAATAGAAGTGTCGCGGGAGCGTTTCGAATCAAACGATTCATTTTGGCCGTCAGCTTCTCGCGCGATTTTTCATCATGAATGACACCAGATTCTTCATAAAATTGAATGATACGGTCATATAGAAAGTCTTTTTCTTCAGTCGTCGTAACGAGTTTGACGAGCCAAGGTTCTTTTTTATGATAAGGAGCAGCACTTGCTTGAGCGAGTAAATCAATTAATAAATCTTTTGCGACCGGTGTAGCTAAGCTTTGCTTTGATGTGCGCCGCGTCGTGATACTTTCTTGTATTGATGTCATACCAACCCTCCAGATAGTGAGAACACTTCTCATTTAGAGACAGTGTAGCGAAAAGCTGGCGAAATTGCGACTAATTTGACTGAACAGTTTTAGAAAAAAAGCCGAAACAATGCCAATGAAGCAATGCCGACAAGCACAATGACAAATAAATTTTTGCTTATAATGGCGCTTAACACAGTTGGTAGCGATACTAGTACATATGGCCACTTCACTTGTGGCAAATGACCAAGCTTCGGCTCAAGGAGACTATCAAACCATAGTGCCGCCATAATGACAATCGGCACAAACTGCAAGTACTCGACGACAAGTTTCGGTAAAGTCACTTTTTTCAAGAGTACAAATGGAATGATACGAGAGAGCCAGGTGACAAGACCGCATCCAATAATGGTTAAGAGAATATAGCTAGTTGAAGGCATGTTTGATGACCACTCCTATTCCGCAGACGATTAAGGTAATGACTAGTACAAGTAATGAATGGGGAACAATGATCATGCCAAAATAAATCCCCAAAAAGGTCAGACCGATTAAGCTTAGTTGTAAGGCAAGTGACAACTGCCGATTGGTGGCCACTTGCAAATAAAGCAGTCCAATAAACATCGCAACAATCGCAAAGTCTAGCCCGAGTGACTCAGGGTTAGGGATGAAGGCGCCAATCAAGGCACCCACTAATGTCGAACCCACCCAAGTGCCGTAAGACAATATATTCGCAGTATTGAACCAAGCGAAGGATAGCTGATGGTCGGTGGCGATTTGTTTGTTCATTCCTAATGCAAAGCTTTCATCTGTCAAAAAGGTACCGATGAGGATGTTTTTAAGCAATGATTCTTGCTTGAAAAAAGGAGCGACGGTCATGCTCATCAAAATCATCCGCGCGTTGACTAAAAAAGTGGCCAAAACAATGGATAGAATGGGTGTGCTTATGGCCAATAGACTAACGGTAATGAATTGTGCCGACCCAGCATAGATAATGAAAGACATCAAAAAAATGATAAGTGTCGAAAAACCAGCAGCCTTACCGACGACCCCAAAGGCGATGCCGATACCGATATACCCCAGCATAGTGGGGAGGGTGTCTTTGACGGCGGCTTTGGCTGTTAACTGTGTATTCATTTGTAACCTCCCATGATGGTATTGTTTCTATTATATCGAAATTTTTTAGTATGGAAAGAGAGGGTTTTGATTTGACAATCATCTTCTGGGTGGTATAGTAAATGTATAAACAGTTTACTGTTGTAAACGTATGATGAGAGAAGGGATTGCATTGAAAAAAGAGCAAGATGAATTGGCTAAGGTAAAACAAGCGCATGTATCAATGTCAAAAGAAGAACAAATGGCTCACTCAATGGATGAATCGATGAGTCACATGGATCATAAGAATATGGATCACGCAATGCATGAGGGTATGAATCATAAGAATATGGATCACGCGATGCATGAGGGTATGAATCATATGAACATGGATCACGCGATGCATGAGGGTATGGACCATATGAACATGGATCATGACATGCACGGTGGCATGGATCACAGTATGCATATGGGGAATTTTAAGCAAAAATTTTGGTTGTCATTGATTGTGGCGATTCCTATTGTGTTAATGTCGCCTATGATGGGGGTCACGTTATCATTTCAATTTCAATTTCCAGGATCAGATTGGCTCGTGCTTATCTTGGCTACTTTTTTATTCTTTTATGGCGGGCAACCGTTTTTAAGTGGCGCCAAGTCGGAATTAAAACAAAAAAATCCCGCAATGATGACGTTAATCGCCATGGGGATTACTGTCTCGTATGTCTATAGTGTCTATTCCTTTATTGCTACGACCTTTTTAGGAAAAGATGTCATGAATTTTTTTTGGGAATTGGCAACATTAATCGTCATTATGTTATTGGGACATTTGATTGAAATGAATGCCGTAATGAATGCCAGTGATGCATTGCAAAAGCTGGCGGAGTTATTGCCAGATCAAGTGACTCGTGTCACCGATGGCAAGGAAGAAGTCATTTCTTTACAAGATGTTCGTAAAGGCGATACGTTAGTCGTCCGCTCTGGAGACAAAATGCCGACCGATGGCACGATTGTAGCTGGTCAATCGATAGTAGATGAGTCAGCAGTCACCGGTGAGTCAAGAGGAGTGAAAAAAGGAGTCGCTGATGCAGTCATCGGTGGGTCAGTCAATGGTGAAGGAACGCTCACCATTCAAGTCACTGGGACCGGTGAAGAAGGCTACTTAGCAAAAGTCATGACGATGGTGCGACGGGCACAAGCTGAGAAATCAAAACTAGAAGCTCTGTCAGACAAAGTCGCAAAATGGCTCTTTTATGTTGCATTGATCGCAGGTCTTTTGGCCTTTGTCGTTTGGCTTATTGCGGCCGACTTGCCGACTGCACTAGATCGGATGGTGACGGTCTTTGTGATTGCTTGTCCCCACGCACTTGGATTAGCCATTCCACTCGTTATTGCTCGTTCGACCTCTATTGCTGCTAAAAATGGCCTCTTATTGAAGAATCGCAACGCACTAGAAAATTCACATGATTTGTCGATGATTTTACTTGATAAAACAGGCACACTCACACAAGGAACCTTTGCTGTGACAGGTGTAGAACAATTTGATAATCAGCTTTCCAAGACAGAATTTCTGCAATACCTTGGTGCTCTTGAGAAGACAGCGAACCACCCAATCGCTACTGGAATCATGCGGTACATTCATGAACAAGGAATAAAACCTTTGGACGCTACAGACACAAAGGCCGTGACTGGTGTAGGGTTAAGCGGTACGGTTGCAAGCAAAGAATTGACTATTTTAAATGAGAAAGCTTTGACAGATGAAGAAAAACAAACGCTTGATGCCAAAACTTGGCGTCGGTATCAAGAACAAGGAGATACGATAAGTTTCTTAAGAGTAGCGGGCAAAATTGTCGGATTAATTGCACTAGGCGACGAAATCAAGCCAGAAGCCAAGAACTTTATTAAGGCCTTGCGTGAACGGCAAATCGAACCAGTGATGCTTACTGGGGATAATCAAGAAGCGGCAGCTAAAGTAGCAAATTACTTAGGCATCACACAATTTCACGCGGCATTGTTACCAGATGGCAAAGAAGAAATCGTGTCAAAATTTGTTCGTGAAGGCAAGCGTGTGGCAATGGTCGGCGATGGCATTAATGATGCGCCAAGTTTAGCAAGAGCGACTATTGGTATTGCGATTGGCGCAGGGACTGATGTCGCCATTGATTCGGCTGATGTCGTCTTAACCAATAGCAACCCTGAAGATATTTTGCATTTTTTAGATTTAGCGAAAGCTACCCGTAAGAAAATGATTCAAAATCTTTGGTGGGGCGCGGGATACAATATTTTCGCTATTCCGCTAGCAGCAGGAGTCTTGGCACCAATCGGGATTGTCTTGAATCCAGCTGTCGGTGCGATTTTGATGTCATTTAGTACCGTGATTGTAGCACTCAATGCGATGACTTTGAATCGTACGATGAAAAAATAAAATTGAGTCGTGTAATTAGTCAATTCAGGAGACGAATTACACGATTTTTTGAGTAACTCATTCATTCAAAAGCAAACGAGTGTGCGCTAGTGACCTTTCCATTGTTCTTCCTCTCACATATTGGTAAAATGGACAAATAGTGAAATTTTAAGGAGTCGTGTAGGATGGAAGAAGCAAAATGGCATCAAATTTTATCGAAAGTTGCTACAATAACGGCAATTTTAATGTATGTATCGTATGGACCACAAATTTATGGAAACTTAACCGGTAATCCAACAGGGTATTTACAACCGTTTGTAGCAGCGATTAATTGCTCATTATGGGTTGTATACGGTTATGGAAAACGCAAAAAAGATTGGCCCGTTATTTTAGCGAATGCGCCGGGCGTTATTTTTGGATTATTAGCAGCAATCACTGCGTTATTGGCATAAACAGTAAAGTCGGACATAGAAGCAATGATTCTATGCGTGCGGCTTTTTTTTCTCTATCATCTTGGCGTATACTAACAAGGAATAGAAAGGGGCAATTATAAAATGAAAATTGTATTTGCAAGTGATCACGCAGGAGTCGTATTAAAAAAAGAAATTATCAAACTTGTTGAAGAAATGGGGCATGAAGTGCAAGATTTAGGTCCATACACGGAAGAGGCCGTTGATCTTTCTGATTATGTCTATCCAGCAGCTTTAAAAGTCGCAACCAAAGAAGCAGAGCGGGGTATTTTTATTGATGGTGTAGGCTATGGGAGTGCTCTGATTGCTAATCGGATTTTGGGTATTGATGCAGTAGTCTGCCAAGATCCATTTTGTGCCAAATTAGCACGCGAGCATACCAATAGCAATGTGTTGTGTTTAGGTGGAAAAATTATCGGTTCGGCGATTGCCCTAGAGATTGTTAAAACATGGTTGACAACGGACTTCTCAGCAGAAGAAAAGTACATTCGTCGCGTCAAGAAAGTGCAAGCTATTTCTGAGAAACATCTAAAGCCACTATCAGAAATATAAGGAGGATTATATGGTTGAGCAAAAGTCAAAGGGAATGGGTTCGGTCATAGCGGCATTGATTGCCAATATATTAGTAGCAATTAGTAAGTTTGTCGGTTACTTTATTAGTGGTAGTGCAGCGATGTTAAATGAAAGCATTCATAGTGTTGTCGATTGTAGCAACCAAATATTGTTATTATTTGGTGATCGACGGTCCAAAAAAGGACAAAGCGACTTGCATCAATTTGGTGAAGCTCGTGCGAAATATTTCTTTAGCACGATTGTCGCAACAATGCTATTTTTTGGTGGTGGAATTTTAGGTATCATGGAAGCCATCGAAAAACTATTCCATCCCAGTCATGAAGTTAATAACCCGTGGATTGTTTTATTGATTTTGGCATTTGGGATCGTCGTCGAAGGATCATCTTTGCGGGTTGCACTGAAAGAAATCAATGAATTGAATAAAGAAAAGCAATCGATTTTGTCATTTTTAAGAGAAAGTCGACATAGCGAAATTTTGATTATCTTTACTGAGGATTTTTGTGCGGTAATTGGGCTAGGTTTAGCAGCTATCGGAACAGTGGCAACCATGATGACCAATAATCCAATGTTTGATGCACTGAGTGGGCTATTGATTGGATTATTACTGACAAGTGCGGCAATCTTTTTGGCCCGTGAATTTTATAGTTTGATTATTGGTGAGAGCGTTACGGCCAGTGATCTAAAGAAAATCATGCTGGCGTTTAATCGTGCCGATGTCGAGCGTTTAATTGATATCAAGACCATTCACTTAGGTCCGGATGAAATTATGATTGCTGCCAAGATTGATTTATTGGATACGCAAGAGGCGAGAGGCTATGCAATTATTAATGAGATAGAAGCAGCGATTCGTCAAGAGTTAGCTGGAAAAAAAGCATATATTTACATTGAAACAGACAAATACGATCCTAATTACTATCGAGAATAAGTCGATATAAGTGACATAATTTTGTGTTGCTCAATCTGAAGAAAACAGCGAGACAGAATTAGCTACAAGCAACAGTCAGAAAATCCAAAAGTTTTGAAACCAACTTCTGGATTTTCTGGCTGTTTGCTTGTCACTAAACAATTAAATTGAGAACCAATTTCTGGAATTTGTGAACTTACTGCTCGAATCTAATCGCTTTAGTCACGACCTTTTTCTTTACGTAATTTTTACATAAATACAAACCAATCCTAATGAAAGATGTGTATAGTAACGAGTGGATAAGGAAATGAGAAGTAGGATAAATAGTTCGTGTCGATTAGAAAAAAGGATTTAAGGAAATTCTTAGCAAAACAGGAGCTAATTCTCATGAAAATATAATACAAAATCATTGATACTATCCGATTATTCATTTATAATTTAGTAGCAATTGTTCGTATTTAATTGCAAAACATTTACTAAAGGGGAATAAGGATGAAAGTTTGGAAGAAATTGGCAGCAGTTGGCTTGAGTTTAGCTGCAGCAGTTACATTAGCGGCATGTGGGAGCTCTAGTTCATCAAGTTCTTCATCAAAAGATGGAAGCTATGAGCCAAAAAAATTAACGGTACAATTCGTTCCTTCACAATCTGCTGAAACATTGGAAGCAAAAGCGAAACCATTGGAAAAATTATTGAGTAAGCAATTAGGCATTCCAGTCACTGTAAGTGTTTCTACTGACTATAATACCATTGTAGAAGCAATGGGTTCTAAACAAGTGGATGTTGGTTTCTTACCACCAAACGCATATGTATTGGCTCATGAACAAAGTGGTGTGAAAGTTCTTCTTCAAGCACAGCGCTATGGCATTTCTCAACCTGGTGGAAAGAGTACAGATAAATTAGTAGATAGTTACCGTTCAATGATTGTTGTGAAAAAAGGAAGCAATATTAAAGATGTTGATGATTTAAAAGGGAAAAAAATCGCAACGCAAGACGTAACATCTTCAGCGGGCTATGTATGGCCAGTTGCTGAATTGAAGAAAAAAGGAATTGATATTAATAAAGATGTTACAACAGTGCAAGTGAAAGGTCATGACCAAGCTGTTCTTTCCGTTCTAAATGGAGATGTGGACGCAGCCTTTGTCTTTGAAGATGCCCGTAATACAGTGAAGAAAGACTATCCACAAATTATGGATGAAGTAGAACCAATGTATTTCACTGAACCTATTCCAAACGATACAATCAGTGTTCGTTCGGATATGAGTGAAGAATGGGACAAAAAAATCCAAGACGCCTTTATTGCAATCGGGAACGACCCAGAAGGAAAAGAAATTATTTCTTCTGTCTATTCTCATGAAGGATATGTGAAATCAAAAGACAGCAATTTTGATATCGTTCGTGAATACGCAAAAGAAGTTGGACAATAAGCAGCTGTTTCTATAAAATAGACAAAGGGTATCGAGTGTTGCCGATACCCTTTTGCATTGTGTTTTTTTATTTTTATCAAAAGAAAGTAGGAAAAAAAGTGACAGAGGAAAATCAATCGATTATTTCGTTTAAAAAAGTCAACAAAGTTTATCCAAATGGGGTACACGGGTTGCGTGATTTAAACATTGATATCAAAAAGGGAGAATTCGTCATTGTTGTCGGATTGTCTGGTGCAGGTAAGTCGACTATGTTGCGGGCAATTAATCGTCTGCATGAAATTTCAAGTGGTGAAATATTAATCGACAATCAATCAATCACCAAAGCAAAAGGCAAAGAATTGCGATTAATTCGTCGGGATATAGGCATGATTTTCCAAAGCTTTAATTTAGTGAAGCGTTCAAGTGTTTTACGTAATGTACTGACTGGACGAGTGGCATACCATCCAACTTGGAAGATGTTATTGGGATTGTTTCCAAAAGAAGATAAAGAACGTGCGTATCAATCATTGCAACGTGTGAATCTAGCAGAAAAAGTCTATACAAGGGCGGATGAACTTTCTGGTGGCCAACAACAGCGAGTATCGATTGCACGCGCCTTAACACAAAAACCAAAAATTATTTTAGCCGATGAACCGGTCGCGTCATTGGACCCGGTAACGACGGAAAAAGTAATGGATGATTTGAAACGCATCAACCAAGACTTTGGCATTACGATTGTTGTCAATCTGCACTCAGTTGAATTGGCACGTCAATACGGTACGCGTATCATTGGATTACGCGATGGCAGTCTTGTATTTGATGGTCCGGTAGCAGAGGCGACAGATGAAACGCTAAGAGCCATTTATGGCGGAGAAATTTTAGAAGAAAAAGCACAAGGAGCGATCGTCTAATGAATTCACAGACTCTACCAAAACGTGGAGGACTCTGGAAAAATATCTTGTGGCTAGTCATTTTTATTCTTAGTTTGATTGTAAGTGGTGATATCTCTGGTGTCGACATTCCTCGTTTTTTGATGAATGCTGGGCAGATGAATATTATCATTGAAAAAATGGCGCGTCCGGATTGGTCCTATGTTTCAATTATTATTGATCCGATTCTAGAAACGCTACAAATGGCGATTATTGGTACAACCATTGGGGCATTAGTTGCGTTTCCATTTTCTCTTTTTGCAGCTCGAAACGTCGTACATAGTAAATGGATTACGGGTGTCTTTCGTTTTGTGTTAAATATTATTCGAACCATTCCTGATTTGATGTTAGCGGCTCTGTTTGTAGCAGTTGTCGGGATTGGACCGGTAGCTGGGGTTATATCTTTGGCCGTCTTTACCTTTGGGATGGTATCCAAATTGTTTTTTGAATCTATTGAAACAATTGATGAGGGACCGATTGAAGCCATTACTGCTTCAGGTGGATCAAAATTAGATATTATTCGTTATGCCGTTTTACCACAAGTCATGAGTCATTTTTTAAGCTACTTACTTTATGCATTCGAGATTAATATTCGGGCATCGACAGTACTAGGGTATATCGGTGCTGGGGGAATCGGGATTTACTTGCAACGTTCACTCAGTCAGTTCCGTTACGACCAAACATCAATTATTGTAATCGTGATTTTTGCGGTCGTATTAATTATTGATACAATTAGTAATAAGTTAAGGGAGCGATTAATATGATGCCGGCTGAACCAAAAAAACATCTGGTAAGAAATTGGCTGATTGCTCTATTGTTACTAATTATGTATATATGGGCATTCTCTGGTATTCCATTTACAGGTGTCAAAGAAAATGTAAAAGAAATTGTAGGATCAATTTTTCAAGGATTAACCCATCCTGATTGGGCATATGTGTACACAGGTGATGGCGAAGATTTGGTGTCCTTGATGATTCAAACAGTAGCGATTGCCTTTTTAGGAACGTTTATTTCTTCTTTATTGAGTATTCCATTTGCCTTTTGGGCTGCGCGTACGAAACAGGGGAATCGTTTTGTCTCAGGAAGCGGGAAAATTATGCTAACAGCAATTCGTACGTTTCCAGAAATTGTTTTAGCCATTATGTTTATTAAAACAGTCGGACCAGGTTCATTTGCAGGAGTATTAGCAGTGAGTGTCCATTCGATTGGTATGTTGGCTAAGTTATATAGTGAAGCCATTGAAAATATGGATCATGGTCCATCTGAATCAGTCGTCAGTGCTGGAGGGAATCGTTGGGATATATTAGCCTATGCGACATTGCCTCAGCTCGTACCTGAATTTATTTCCTTCACGCTGTATCGCTTTGAATTAGCGGTACGTTCTGCTTCAATCTTAGGGATGGTTGGCGCTGGTGGGATTGGTACACCAATGATTTTTGCCATCAATGCACGAAATTGGAGTCGGGTTGGAATTATCTTAATTGGAATAATTATAACTGTTACAATAATTGATTTTATTTCTGGTCAGCTAAGAAAACGATTAGTATAAATTAGAAGAAAACGCATGAGAACAAGCTTTCTCGTCCGTTTTCTTTTGTTTATACAGATTACTCTTTCCGTCAAAAAAAAGGTAATTTTCTTTTGAAAGGTATTTTGAAAAGGAGTATACTGAAATTATTCTAATGTAGGAGATGACGATCATGAAAGTGAGTTTATTTACGAGTTGTGTCGTAGATGCCCTTTTTCCAAATGTATCGATAGCGATAGTAGAAGTTCTTGAACGCTTTGGCGTTGAAGTAGTATACCCTGAAAATCAAGTTTGTTGTGGCCAACCCACATTAAATAGTGGGTATCGAGAAGAATCACGAAAAGTATTAATTAATCAATTGGAAGCATTTAAAGATGCAGACTATGTCGTAGGTGCTGCAGGAAGTTGCACAGCCTCTATGAGAGAATATGCGGAGTTCTTTAAAGATGATCCCGTCTACTATGAAGAAGCAGTAAAATTACACGATAAAACATATGAATTTACGCAATTTTTGTACCATGTCTTAGGATTAAAAGATGTTGGTGCTACCTTAAACAAAAAAGTAACTTACCACCGTTCTTGTCACATGACTCGACTTTTAGGTGAGCGCGAATCACCATTTGAATTAATGAAATATGTAAAAGGACTAGATTATGTAGAAATTCCCCATATCGAAAATTGCTGTGGCTTTGGGGGGACTTTCTCTGTGAAAGAACCAATCATTTCCAATGCGATGGTGACTGAGAAAATGAATGATATCATTGACACGGGTGCCGAAGTATTAATTAGTGCGGATATGGCTTGTTTGATGAATATAGGTGGGAAATTTAACCGTGAAGGCCAACCGATTACAATCATGCACATTGCAGAAGTCTTAAATCACGATATTGATCCGACACGAGTAACTATTCCAGAAAAGGCGTTAGCATAGGAGGACAGATACATGGGACTAAAAACGAGTACCTTATCTTTCGATGAACGATGTACAGAAAACATCGAAGACAAACAAATGCAAGCCGCTTTAAAAAAATCTCAAGATGCCCAATGGATTAAGCGTGAAGGTGCACGTGAAGAATTGGGAAATTGGGAACAATGGCGTGAGCTAGGCCAACAAATCCGCCAGCATACGTTGAACCATTTACCTGATTATTTGGAACAATTTAGTGACAATGTCGAAAAACAAGGCGGCCATGTGTTCTTCGCAAAAACAGAAGAAGATGCCCAAAATTTTGTGCGTAAAATTGTTTTGGAAAAAGAAATTAAAAAAATTGTGAAATCAAAATCCATGGTAACGACAGAAGTTGGGCTGGATCCGATGTTTGAACAAATGCCGGGGGTCAGTGTGGTGGAAACTGACTTGGCAGAATTTATTTTGCAAATGGATGATTGGGATGAACCTTCGCATATCGTGTTCCCCGCTGTTCACAAAAATCGCCAACAGGTGAAACAAATTTTCGAAAAATTGGGCTATGTGGGTTCGGATGAGCCTGTGGATTTGGCAAAGTTCGCTCGTAAAATATTGAGAGAACGATTCTTAGAAGCTGATTTAGGTATTTCTGGTTGTAACTTTGCAATTGCTGATAGTGGCATGATCAATTTAGTGACCAATGAAGGAAATGCTGATTTATGTATTAGTATTCCTAAAACACAAATCGTCTTAATGGGGATGGAACGGATCGTCCCAAGTATCAAAGAAGCAGAAGTATTGGACAATTTGCTTTGTCGCAGTGCGGTTGGTCAAAAATTAACGAGCTATGTGACGTTTGCTGGTCGCAAGCATGAAGATGAATCAGATGGACCAGAAGATTTCTATGTCGTTATTGTCGACAATGGTCGTTCCAATGCATTAGGCACACAATTTCAAGAAATGCTGCAATGTATTCGTTGCGGTGCTTGCCTAAATGTGTGTCCAGTCTATCGTCATATTGGCGGTCATGGCTATGGTTCAATTTATCCAGGTCCAATGGGGGCTGTTTTGTCACCAATCTTAGGTGGCTATGAAGAATTTGGGGATTTACCTTATGCATCTAGTCTCTGTGGCGCATGTACGGATACATGTCCGGTCAAAATTCCATTGCATAAACTGTTGATTGAACATCGTACCGTGATGACAAATGAATTAAAAATGAAGCATGGTATTGACGATGCTACAATGAAAATGATTGGTCGTGTAACGGCATCGCCAATTGTCTTCAAAATGGTCGAAAAAGTCGATCATGCAGGCTCAGCGCTAGTAACGAAGAAAAAAGATATGAGTGTCAATAACCTATACAACCATGATGGCTACTTAAACAAAGCACCTGCGATGGCTAAAAACTGGACAGATTACCGTGATTTACCACGTCCACCAAAAGCCAAAGACAACTTCCGTCATTGGTTTAAAGAACATCAAAAAGCTAAAGCGCAAACGGGAGGGAAGTAAGATGGTCACTACAACCAATGAAAACAAAGAAAACTTTCTGAACCATTTGGCTGATTGTTTAAGCTATGAACGCCATAGCTTAACAGATCCAGAAGTACCCTTTATGAATAATTTGCCGCATGAAACATTAAGTGATTTGACACAAATGGAATTACTTGAAGTGTTAGAAAAGCAATGCGCGGCCTTGCATTGTCATTTAGTGACGACAGTTCGTTCAGAGCTGCCAGCTACTTTGGCAGCACAAGTGAAAGAATATGGAGAAGGATCGATGATTTTACCAGACGATGCTCGATTTGAAGAGTATGGACTGGCAGAGTTGTATCAACGACCTGACACGTATGTTTGGCAAAAAGGGGCCGATAAGCGCGAGAAAAATATTTTTGAGGCCCAACGAGCAAACATTGGGATTGTATTTGCTGAATATGCTTTGGCAGAGTCAGGTACGGTTGCTCTAGAGTCATCGGCAGGCCAAGGTCGCGCATTGCACTTTTTGCCTACCAATTATATTGCCATTGTTCCGATTAGCAAGCTTGTTCCTCGGATTACACAGGCTACAGATCAATACGCAGCAAAAGTCAAAGCGGGTGAAACGACAGGATCTGCCTTGAATTTCATTTCTGGACCGTCTAACTCGGGAGACATTGAAATGGTGTTAGTCGAAGGAGTACACGGCCCACTAAGAGTGACGTATATTGTAGTCGAAGATTGCTAAGAAAGATCTCCTGCATGGTATAATGTAGGAGACCCTTTCTTTTTTTCTATTCGTGAGTAATCTTAGTGAAAAAAAGAGGCGCAAAGATTGCATTTATTTGAAAATCGCCTATTATAAATAGAGAGTAAGTTTCAAAAGAGGTTAGGTCATTTCACTGCTGTATTCGTGAAAAATGCCACTTAAAAGGATTGTTGGTTGCAAGTTTTTATCGTACATTGTGTACAAAGTTGATTGGAGGAATTAGAAATGGATATTGTTACATTAGCTCGAATCCAATTTGCTATGACAACCGTGTTTCACTATTTCTTCGTCCCATTTTCGATTGGGATGGCGTTTGTTGTTGCAATTATGGAAACTCTTTATGTAACGAAAAAAGACGAAGTGTATAAAAAGATGACCAAGTTTTGGGCTCAAATCTTATTATTAAGTTTCGCAGTTGGTGTCGTAACAGGTATTATTCAAGAGTTTCAATTCGGTATGAACTGGTCAGATTACTCTCGCTTTGTAGGTGACATCTTTGGTGCACCGCTAGCAGTAGAAGCGTTATTAGCATTCTTTTTAGAATCAACCTTTTTAGGGTTATGGATGTTTACTTGGGATCGGGTGAAACCAGGCGTCCATGCATTATTCATTTGGTTAGTTGGCTTTGGTTCAGTCATGTCAGCCTTTTGGATTTTGGTTGCCAATAGTTTTATGCAACATCCGACTGGGTATACGCTAAATAATGGCCGGGCAGAAATGACTGACTTCGGCGCAATTTTAAAAAATCCCCAAGTGTGGTATGAATTTTCTCACGTCATTGCGGGTGCTATTGTCACTGGTGGGATTGTAGTTGCGGGGTTATCTGCATTCAAGCTACTTAAAAAGCATCAATTAAGTGAAATGACACAAACCATCTACAAAAAAACGATGCGTGTCGGTTTATGGGTGACACTTGTTGCTTCGGCTTCGGTATTATTTGCAGGAGACCTACAAATGAAAGCATTGGTTGAAGACCAACCAATGAAATTCGCTGCAACGGAAGGCCTATATGAAAACTCAGGAGATCCAGCCGCTTGGACAGTGGTCGCTTGGGCAAATGAAGCGAAAAAAGAACGCGTATTTGGGGTTGAAATTCCATATATGCTAAGTATTTTATCTTATAACGCTCCAGAAGGCGCTGTTAAAGGGATGAACGAAATCAATGAAGAATTAACAGCTAAATATGGTGAAGGAAATTACTATCCACCTGTCAATACGTTGTTCTGGAGTTTCCGTATAATGGCTGGTTTTGGTACGTTGATGCTGATTACAGCGATTGTGGGCTTAATTATGACGCGTAAGAATAAGCAAGCACTATTTGAGAAAAAATGGCTACTATGGATTTTTGGATTTATGACTTTTTCACCATTCCTTGCAAACACATCAGGTTGGTTAATCACTGAGCTTGGTCGTTATCCATGGACTGTATATGGTCTTTTCAAGATTGAAGATAGTGTCTCACCAAATGTATCCGTCACTTCATTGTTAATCTCGAATATTATTTATTTCTTACTATTTACAGGATTAGGTGCGGTGATGGTGTATCTTGTTATTCGTGAATTGAAGAAAGGTCCTGAGTATGTGGATCATCAACACGAAGAAGATAGCAAGCCGTCAATCGACCCATTCGATGGAGGTGCATTCTAATGTCTGGTTTACAATTAATGTGGTTTGTCTTGATTGGTGTTTTATTTTCTGGCTTTTTCTTCTTAGAAGGATTCGACTTTGGTGTCGGCATGTCCGTACAGACACTTGCGCACAATGAAAAAGAAAAAGATCAAATCATCAATACCATCGGACCTGTCTGGGATGGAAATGAAGTCTGGCTATTGACTGCTGGAGGTGCGATGTTCGCATCGTTCCCATATTGGTATGCCTCTTTATTCAGTGGTTACTACTTAATCTTGTTTATTATTTTGTTTGGCTTAATTATCCGTGGGGTTTCATTTGAATTCCGCCACAAAGTCCCAGAAAAGAATAAAAATTTCTGGAACTGGACATTGAGTATTGGAAGCTTTATCGTGCCATTTTTCTTTGGCCTATTGTTTATTAGTTTGGTACAAGGAATGCCAATTGATGCGGACGGCAATATGACAGCGACCTTTACTGATTATGTGAATGTCTTTTCTGTAGTTGGTGGGGTGGCTTTGACGTTACTTTGCTACTTACATGGGTTAAATTATATTTCCTTGAAGACAGAAGGACCGGTCAGAGAGCATGCCCGTAACTACGCAAAATTATTGTATTATGTTTTGTATGTGGGATTAGTTTTATTCGCGGTCTTGATGTATTTCCAAACAGACTTCTTTGCAAAAAATGCAGTGCTAACAACTGTCTTAGTCGTAACAATTGTGCTGCTAACAATTTTTGCAAATGTTTCAGTCTTTAAAGAAAAAGAACTCGCTGCCTTTTTAGCGAGTGGGTTAACATTGGTTGTTTTAGTCGTCTTATTATTTACTGGACTATTCCCACGTGTGATGATTAGTTCATTAGGTAGTCAATTTGATATTTTAATTAAAGATGCTTCTTCTACACCGTATACTTTGAAACTTATGACGTATATTTCCTTTACGTTGTTGCCATTTGTTTTAGCTTATACAGCGTGGGCATATTATGTGTTTAGACGACGTGTGACTTTAGATGTGAAAGGATACTAGAATGGTTGATAAAGCGATTATGCGCTTGCCGAACATTCAAAAAATAATGGGGGTGCTTGCAGGATATGCTATCTTGCAAGCTCTCTTTATAATCGGGCAAGCTTACACCTTAGCAACAGTCATTACAAATCTTTGGGAAGGTCAGGGTCTATCTTCTCAGCTAGCGATGGTAGGACTATTTTTTCTTAGTTATAGTGCGCGCCATGGTGTGACATTTTTAAGAGATAAGTTACTAGATACCTATGCACAAAAACAGGCCCAAGTGTTACGAAGTCAATTATTGGCGAAGCTCTTTCGTTTAGGGCCGGTGGTTGTTCAAGAGCAAGGAACGGGAAATATGATTACGATGGCCTTAGAAGGAATTTCGCAAGTAGAAAATTACATCCATCTCATTTTGGCTAAAATGATGAATATGATGATTGTTCCTTGGCTTATTTTAGCGGTCATCTTTTTACTTGATTGGGAATCTGGCGTGACGTTGCTTTTGATTTTTCCGTTGATTATTATCTTTATGATTATACTTGGCTACGCAGCACAGGCTAAAGCTGATCGCCAGTACAAGGCGTTTCAATTGTTGTCCAATCATTTTATCGATTCACTGCGAGGAATCGATACGTTAAAAGTCTTTGGCTTAAGCAAACGATATGGCCGCAGTATCTATAATACGAGCGAGGCGTTTCGTAAAGCGACCATGAGCACATTACGGATTGGGATTCTTTCGACGTTTGCGTTGGATTTCTTTACGACGCTTTCGGTAGCAATCGTTGCGGTATTATTAGGGTTGCGATTGATAAAGCAGGAAGTCTTTTTATTTCCAGCTTTGACGGTCTTGATTTTGTCGCCAGAATATTTTCTACCAGTGCGTGACTTTTCGAGTGACTACCATGCGACACTTGACGGCAAAAATGCGATGACAGCGGTCCGTGAAGTATTGGAGCTACCTGAGCGAGAAGAGCAACAAAAAGCTTTGCCAAAATGGACCAGCACTACGCCACTAATGCTTGAGCAAATGAGCTTTTCTTATGACGGTCATACTGAGACAATTCAACCGTTTGATTTTGCGACGACGGGATTCAAAAAAATTGGTGTGATTGGGATGAGTGGCTCTGGTAAATCGACATTCATCAGTGGGTTAAGTGGCTTTCTCACTCCGCATAGTGGCGCTATTCAGGTGGCGGACCAATCGTTGACTTCTTTTGCCCAAACAGATTGGCAAAAACAAATGAGCTACATTCCACAAAGCCCGTATCTCTTCCAACTAACTTTGCGTGAAAATATTGCGTTTTATACGCCTGAAGCGACAGAGGCTGAGATTTTAGAAGCAATCGAAGTAGTAGGGCTCAATGAATTAGTCGCTGAGCTTCCAGAAGGCATCGATACGCCGATTGGTCAAGGAGCGCGAGCGCTAAGTGGGGGACAAGCACAGCGGATTGCATTGGCGCGAGCGTTTTTAGATAAAGAAAGAAAAATCTTGCTCTTTGATGAGCCGACTGCGCATTTAGATATCGAAACGGAAGTGGAAATCAAGGAGCGCATGTTGCCATTGATGGAAAATAGGCTGGTCTTTTTCGCGACGCACCGCTTGCACTGGATGCACCAAATGGATCTGATTTTGGTTATTGAGCAAGGCAAAATTGTCGAGCAAGGGACCTTTGCTGAGTTGACTGCTAAGCAAGGACATTTTTATGATTTAACGAAACAAATGAGGAGGGAAGCCGATGTTTAAAATCCCACTTTTTCAATCGCTAAAGCATGATCGATGGGTCAAACCATTTTTACATCACTACAAGCGAGTCTTGTATTTGGCTCTTTTTCTAGGGTTTATGACCTTTTTCTGTGCGGGTGCGTTGATGTTTACGTCTGGTTATTTGATTAGTCGCTCGGCATCTTTACCTGAGAATATTTTGATGATATACATTCCAATCGTGTTGACACGAGCATTTGGGATTGGTAGACCGGTCTTTCGTTATGTGGAGCGCTTAACCAGTCATAATTGGGTCTTGAAAATGACATCTAAGTTGCGCTTACAACTTTATAATACTCTAGAAAAAGATGCGATTTTCTTTAAACGGACCTATCGGATGGGGGACATCTTGGGCTTGTTGGCTGAAGATATTAATCATATTCAAAATCTTTATTTACGGACCATTTTTCCGACGATTATCGCGTGGGTTTTGTATTGTTTCGTAGTGATTGGGCTAGGATTTGTTTCGCTGTGGTTTGCCTTGATGATGCTGGTCCTTTTTTTAGGATTGGTGGTCGTCTTTCCATTAGTCTCAGTGTTACGCAATGGTGCAAGACAAGAACGAGAAAAGCAAGTGAAAAATGCACTATATGTAGACTTGACGGATAATGTGATGGGTGTCTCTGACTGGATCTTCAGTCAACGATCACAGGAATATGTCGATACTTATTTAGCCAACGAGCAAGAACTTTACGATGTGCAAAATGAGTTACGTCAATTTAACCGTCGACGAAATTTTCTTTTCCAGCTGTATATTGGGTTGATGGCGGTTAGTTTGATTCTTTGGACGAGTCAGCGCTTTGTTGGCAATCATGGGGGTGCGGCCAATTGGATTGCGGCCTTTGTCTTGAGCCTTTTTCCACTGATTGATGCCTTTGCCGTGTTGCCAGATGCAGCACAAGAAACCAATGTGTACAAAGATTCTCTCGATCGTTTAAATGCACTGAATGGCAAAGACCAGCCCGAACCAAAAAAAGTAATGGTTGATTCGACAGATATTCATCTTAGTGATGTCTCATTTCACTATGAAAATGAAACCAAAGTCGTGTTAAATCAACTAAACTTAACCATTCCACAAGGACAACACGTGGCGATTTTGGGTCGAAGCGGCTCCGGTAAAAGTACATTGGCGACGTTGATTCGTGGTGATTTGACCCCTACTGCTGGTTCTTTGACATTAGGTGGCGTTTTGACGAGTTCGTTTGGTGATCAGATGGCCCAATACATTGGGGTGATTCAGCAAACACCGTATCTTTTTCACACGACGATTTTAAATAATTTACGTATTGGAAATGAAGACGCATCTGTCGAAGAAGTCTGGCACGTGCTTGAACGAGTAGGCTTGAAAGAATTGGTTCAGCGCTTACCGGATGGGTTGCAGACAATGGTCGATGAAGCGGGCTTGCGTTTTTCTGGAGGCGAGCGTCATCGGATGGCATTGGCACGGATTTTGTTACAAGATACGCCGATTGTCCTATTAGATGAGCCGACTGTTGGTCTGGATCCGATTACCGAACAAGCGTTAATTGAAACCTTTTTTGATGAGTTGGCAGAAAAGACAGTCATTTGGGTGACGCATCATTTGCAAGGGATTGATCAGATGGAGCGGGTCATTTTTATCGAAGATGGTCAAATTGAGTTATCCGGTAGTCCAGCCGAACTAGCTGCGACAAATGCACGTTACCAACAATTAAAAGCAATCGATGAAGGACGCTAATAGAGGTCGTGACTAAAGCGATTAGATCCGAGCAATACGTTCAGAAATGCCAAAATTGATTTTCAATTTTGCGGATTTTTGACGTAATGTCGAGGGATCTGCTTTAGACACACCGTTTAAATAGAGGTTGTGACTAAAGCGATTAGATCCGAGCAATACGTTCAGAAATTGTTGAGTAATTAACTACAAAAGGGCCAGGAAATCCGAAGTGTTAAACTTCTGGATTTCCTGGCCCTTTTGTAGTTAATTGTCTTAGCTTCTTTTTAATGATTTCGTTTTAGTAATTGTTTGGTTAGGCGCTCTAATTGCTCACGTGCTGCACCTGCAGGTAATTCTTGAATGCCAGCCAATGCTTTTTCGGTATAAGATCGAGCGAAGGCTTTTGCTTGTTCGACGCCTTGGTAATGAACGACTAAAGCGGCGACTTCTTTGGCCTCAGCTTCGGTTAAGTTTGCTCGTTTTTCTAAGAGTGGTGCAAAGGCAGCCGGATTCTTGGTTTTTGCTAATAGCAAGGGGATGGTGTAGACACCTTGCGTCAAGTCTTCTAAGACCGGTTTTTGTAAGATTGCTTCGTCAGCAGTGTAGTCCAAGATATCATCATAAGCTTGAAAGGCAATCCCGATATTTCGGCCAATTTCACCGGCTAAGGCTTCAATCTGCGGAGAGGTCTTGCCAAAATGGGCGCCCTCGAGGCAAGCGAGCCAGAAGAGTTCTGCTGTTTTGCCATTGACGCTTAGCAGGTAGTCATCAATTGTTTGATCGACATTGTAGCGTAAGTTCATTTGATCTAGCTCACCTAATAGCAAACCTTTCATCGCTTGGGCATTTGTCGCCATGAAAGGAGAGCCGTTCATCACATCAATCAGGACTTCAAAAAACAAAGTGAATAATAAATCGCCGGTATAAACAGCGATATCTTTGCCATAATGAGCTTGAACAGTCAGTGTCCCGCGGCGTAGCGGTGAATCATCTATAATATCATCGTGTATGAGTGTCGCCATATGGAGCAACTCAATCGAAGAAGCTACTTTGATCAATTCTTCTTCATTTTGTTTTTTTGGATCACCAAGTTCAGCAAATAAAAAGAAAAAGGCAGGTCGTAAATACTTGCCACCAGCTTGACTGAATTCAACCAAAGCATCTTGAATGTCTTTGTTGCGTACAGTCAGCTGTTTTTCTAAAAATGAGCATACGACTTGGAGTTTGTTTTGAATCGTGGGATAATCGTTCCAGTGTGAATGCATAATACAGCCCTTTCGATAGTCAGAGTCACATAGACACATTTTACCCTATTTTCTATCGAATTGGCTAATTTTATGCAAGTTTCTTGGAAAGGAGGATGTTATGTCACTAAAAGTTTTTTTAGAGCTTGTGGAGTTTAAAGCGAAGACTGCGAGCGTATTGCCGTTTTTGATAGGTATTTGCTATAGTTGGTATCAATTTCAGTCCATTCATTTAGGATTTGTTCTTATGTTTTTTATTGCAATGTTTTTATTTAATATGGCTGTAGATATTTTAGATAACTATAATGATTACCATCATGCGACAAGTGTGCATGATTATAAAGAAAAGACCAATATCATTGGCCGGGAAAATCTTTCACTGCGACTGGTGTTTTGGTTAATGATCGGTATGATTGTCGTATCGGCGACGATGGGGATTTTACTGGCGACTGTGGTTGGTTGGCCGCTGCTATGGATGGGCCTTTTCTGTTATTTTGTGGGTATTTTTTATTCGTCTGGTCCTAAGCCACTTTCGAGCATGCCAGTTGGTGAATTTTTCTCAGGTTTTACAATGGGCTTTATGATTACGCTCATCTGTGTTTATTTGAACACGTACCAAGCATTTTATTGGAATTTTTCACAAATTTTCAGTATCTTTATAATTGCATTGCCTAATACATTATGGATTGCAAATCTAATGTTAGCGAATAACACGTGTGACTTGGAAGAAGACGAAAAAAACAAACGGTTCACATTGGTGCATTACCTAGGTAGAAAGCGAGCTTTGGTTTTGTTTGTGAGTAATAATGTTTTAGCTTTTATTGCTATTTTTGGTGCGGTGTTGCTAGATTTGGCGCCTTATACAGTGCTTTTGACCTGTTTAGTCGTGCCATTTGTCTGGAAGCAAACAAAGCTGTACCTCGCAAAGCAAATAAAGAAAGAAACGTTCATTTGTGCGGTTCGAATTTTGGCAGTTGGCTCATTTGTACAAGTAATAACATATGCATTAGGAATAATGATTGATTTTTAGAAGAAAGAAGGAACGAATCGTGAAAGAAGTTACGATTTTGGGTGCTGGCTATGCCGGTTTGCGTGCATTACGAGCATTACAAGAAAAACAAGGGTCATTTCATATTACATTGGTGGATCAAAATGATTACCACTACGAAGCGACTTGTCTGCATGAAGTAGCCGCAGGAACACAACCAAAGGAAAAAATTACGTTTCCAATTAAAGACGTAGTGAAAGGTTCTACGACATTTATTCAAGATTGCGTGCAAGCAATCGACACTGAAAAACAAGAAATTACGTTGGCCAACAATGCTCCTTTGCATTATGATTACTTGATTGTTTCACTAGGATTCCGTTCTGAAACATTTGGTATTCCAGGTGCAAAAGAAGATGCCTTGCAAATGGTAAACATCGAAACAGCAGAAAAAATTCATCAACATATTTTAGCGATGATGGCAAAATACAAAGAAACCAAAGATAAAAATTATTTGAAATTAGTTGTCTGTGGCGCTGGTTTTACTGGGATTGAATTGGTCGGTTCTTTAGTAGAAGCTCGTCCACGTTATGCCAAAATTGCAGGTGTTCAACCAGAAGAAATCGAAATCTATTGTGTCGAAGCTGCACCTAGCATTTTACCAATGTTTAACGACGACTTAACAAACTACTGCTTGAGCTACCTAGATAAATGGCAAGTAAAACTAATGACTGGTAAAGCAATCAAAGCAATCAGACCAAACACTGTTATCTACCAAGATGGAAAAGAAGACACTGACTTGGCTGAATTGCAAGCAGCGACGATCATTTGGACTACTGGGGTTAGTGGTAGTGAAGTCATCACTAAATCTGGTTTCTCTGAACGTCGTGGCCGTGTAATGGTCAACGAAGATTTGACCGATCCAAATCATGCCAATGTCTACCTAATTGGTGACGTGTCTGCAGTGATGGATAAAGAATCAAATCGTCCTTATCCAACAACTGCACAAATCGCGACAAAAATGGGTGCGCACGCGGGTGAAAATATCTTGCGTCAACTAGCTGGTCAAGCACCAACACCATTTACGTATCAATCACAAGGTTCTGTGGCATCAATTGGAAACACGCATGCTTTTGGGGTAGTAGGTAAAGGCAGCAAGCCAATAAAAGGTTACCCAGCATCAGTCGTGAAGAAGATGATTGAAAACAAATCATTACTTGAATTAGGTGGGTTTAAAGAAGTCATGGCGAAAGGCCGTTTTGACTTGTACCATTAAGCAATAGCCAAAGTCTTAGTATCAGCACTCAGCGATGAGTAGCTGTTACTAGGGCTTTTTTTTGTGGAATGATGCAAGAAATTATCGTTGACAAATGTAAACACAAGTAATAAAGTGAAAGTAGCAAATAGGATAGGAAGGGATCGAAATGAAAGAGACGTTAGCGATAGAAGGCATGACGTGTGCTTCATGTGCACAAACAGTCGAAAAAGCAGTCAAAAAAGTTTCCGGTGTGAATGAAGCTTCCGTAAATTTGGCGACTGAAAAACTACAAGTAGCATTTGATGAAACGCAAACGACTATTCCTGCAATTGAACAAGCTGTCAAACAAGCGGGATATGGCGTACAACATACACAGGAAAAAGAAACCTTTGCGATAGAAGGGATGACGTGTGCTTCTTGTGTGCAGACAGTCGAAAAAGCAGTCAGTAAATTAACTGGTGTAGCAGCAGCGCCGGTGAATCTGGCGACGGAAAAAATGACCGTCACCTTCGACCAAAATCAAGTGACCACCCAAGCAATTATTGCAGCGGTAAAGGCAGCTGGGTATGATGCCAAACTGGCAACAGGCGAAGATTCCGCAAAGGATAGTAAAGAAGCTCATACGCAAGCCATGTGGCATCGATTTATCGGTTCGGCAGTCTTTACCATTCCACTATTATACATGGCGATGGCGGAGATGATTGGCTTGCCACTGCCTTCATTTTTAAGCCACGCGGGTCATCCAGTAGCTTTTGCAACGGTACAGTTACTCCTATGCGTGCCGGTATTAGTATTGGGTCGCTCATTCTTTTACACAGGCTTTAAAACATTAGCAAAAGGACATCCGAATATGGATTCATTGGTCGCATTGGGTACGAGTGCTGCCTTTCTCTATAGCTTATATGGGACAATCGAGGTCATCATGGGTAGTCACCAGTATGCGATGAATTTGTATTACGAATCAGCAGCGGTCATTTTGACCTTGATTACATTAGGAAAATATTTTGAAGCAGTCTCAAAAGGGAAAACATCGGCTGCCATGCAATCACTGCTGAACTTAGCACCGAAAAAAGCCAGTGTGGTAAAAAATGGTACGGTACAAGAAATCCCAGTCGATCAGGTCGAATTAGATGATTTGATTGTCGTGCGTCCAGGCGAAAAAATCCCAGTCGACGGAGTGATTGTCGAAGGTGTATCAAGTGTCGATGAATCGATGCTGACAGGAGAAAGTCTGCCTGTTGAGAAGACAGTGGGCGATGAAGTAGTCGGTGCTAGCTTAAATAAGCACGGAAGCTTTCGATTTCGTGCCACGAAGGTCGGCAATGAAACCGCACTGGCTCAGATTGTCAAACTAGTGGAAGAAGCGCAAGGATCAAAAGCACCGATTGCTAAATTAGCAGACAAGGTTGCGGGCGTCTTTGTGCCGATTGTCATTGCTTTGGCACTGGTGTCTGGTGGTCTTTGGTTGTTCTTTGGTCAAGAGTCTTGGGTATTTGCTTTGACGATTACCATCTCAGTCTTGGTCATTGCTTGTCCATGCGCATTAGGCTTAGCGACGCCGACAGCGATTATGGTAGGGACAGGTAAAGGGGCTGAAAATGGCATCTTAATCAAAAGTGGGGATGCGTTAGAAATGACGCAAAAAATCCAAACAGTTGTGTTAGATAAAACAGGAACGATCACAGAAGGTAAGCCCGTAGTGACAGATGTATATGGGTACAATAACTGGCAAGAAGCAGACATTTTACAATATGCGGCGACAGCTGAAGAACTATCGGAACACCCTATCGGTCAAGCAATTGTCGATGAAGCAAAGAAGCGTACGATTGCTGTCCTTACAGCGGAACAATTTACAGCAATCCCTGGTTTTGGGTTACGAGCTGTAGTTGACGGCAAGCTGCTGTTTTTAGGTAATGAAGCCTTGATGAACCAACAAGCGATTGACGCTGATGTGGCCAAAGCAACGGCACAAGGACTAGCGCAAGACGGCAAGACGCCGATGTTTTTAGCAGTCGATGGCCAATTAGTGGGTGTGATTGCCGTTGCCGATACGGTCAAAAAGCATAGTCGCCAAGCCATTCAGCAATTACAAGCACGTGGGGTCGAAGTCGTGATGTTGACAGGGGACAATCGACAAACGGCTCAAGCAATCGCTCAACAAGTAGGGATTACTCGCGTACTAAGTGAAGTATTACCTGAAGACAAAGCCAATGAAATCAAAAAAATCCAACAAGAACACAAACGCGTGGCGATGGTCGGCGATGGCATTAATGATGCGCCGGCACTGGTGCAAGCCGATATCGGTATGGCGATTGGATCAGGGACAGACGTTGCCATTGAATCGGCCGATATTGTCCTTATGAAGAGTGAGCTACTCGACGTGGAAAAAGCCATTCACTTAAGCCAAGCAACCATGAAAAATATCCGCGAAAATCTATTCTGGGCCTTTGCTTACAATGTCTTAGGGATTCCAGTTGCGATGGGTGTGTTGCATGTATTCGGTGGACCACTATTAAATCCAATGATTGCCGGTGCAGCGATGAGCTTTAGTTCAGTATCAGTCGTTTTAAATGCATTACGCTTAAAACGATTACGACTAAATAGAGGTTGAATCAAAAGCGGTTAGCTCCGAGCAATAAGCTCAGAATTTTCGAAAATTGATTTTAAATTTTAGAGAAATTCTGACTTATGGTCGAGAGAGCTGCTTTTGCATCACCGTAAATAGAGGTTGAATCAAAAGCGGTTAACCACAAACAAAAGACCAGAACATCCAAATCGGATATTCTGGTCTATTTACGTATAGTTGCACACTACAGTCTAGTGTACGAATTCTTCTGTTATTTCAAGGAAAGTAGTAATATCGGCTAATACCATATCAATACCTGCTTGCCAAAAATCAGGTTGGGTCAAATCAACACCCAAATGTTTTTCAGCTAACTCTTCTGTCGTCATTGAAGCTGTATCACGCAAGAGTGCGATGTAATCATCTTCAAAGCTTGCGCCTTTTTGAGATGCATACGCATAAATGCCCATGCTAAACAAGTAACCAAATGTATATGGGAAGTTGTAAAACGGAATGTCATCAATGAAAAAGTGCAACTTAGCAGCCCAAAAATGAGGATGATAAGAAGCCAATTGATCAAGGTAACTTTCTTTTTGCGCAGCGAGCATCATGTCAGTGATTTGTTGCGGAGAGACTAGACCTTTTTGACGAGCAGTGTAGAAGTTATTTTCAAAAATAAAACGAGCGTGAATATTTAGAAACATCGCGACAGCATTTTGCATTTTTGTATCAAGTAAGTTAATTTTTTCTTCGACTGTTTCTGCTTCTTTCAAGGTCGCATCGGCAACGATCAATTCCGCAAAGGTGCTTGCTGTTTCGGCAACGTTCATGGCATAGTCTTGATTCATACTAGGTAAGTCCCAAAGTACGCTACTATGGAAAGCGTGACCTAGCTCATGTGCAAGAGTCGCTACTTCATTAACTGAGTTGCTATAGGTCATAAAAATACGAGATTCTTTTGATTCTGGTAGACCCGTACAGTAGCCACCAGGACGCTTGCCAGGACGGTCTTCTGCTTCAATCCATGCTTTTTCAAAAGCCATTTGCGCGAAGTCTGCCATTTTTGGACTAAATGAGGCAAAGTGTTTGGTAATAAAGTCCGCCGCTTGATCAAATGAATACGTCTTTTCTTCCATATCCCCCAGAATAATAGGAGCATCTTGGTCTTGCCAAGGCATTTTTTCTTTGCCAAATAGTTGTGCTTTACGTGTTAAAAAGTCCATCATTGGTTGTTTATTTTTTGCAATGGTCGCCCACATTGTATCAAGAGTTTCTTTTTTAAGTCGATTGTATTCTAATGGCTCTTTTAAGTAATCCGTGACACCGTGTAGTCGTTGTGTCGCAATTCGGAAGCCATCTAGATGATTGAGCGTATCGGCAAAGAGCGCTTCTTTTTCACCCCAAGCTTGCTCCCAAGCAGTGAACAATGTTTGGCGCACATCTGCATCAGGATCGCCCATCATTTTGTTAAAGGCTTGGCCAGCTGATAAGGTGATTGTTTTGCCTTCTTTATCAGTGAAAGGAATCGCAATTGTAGCGACCAACGTATCGTAGTGTTCACTCCAAGCATTCAAGCCGTCTAGAGCAAGCGTGTGAATAATATTTTCTTCTGATTCAGCTAACAATTCTTTTCCATCACGGCGAATTTCGCTTAAACGAAAAGCAACGGGTGCTAATGCTGAAGACTGCATTAATGTTGCCCAATCGGCATCAGAAATGGCCGTTAATTTTTTTGAAAAGATGGTCGAAGCTAATTGAAAAACAGGGCGCTTGGCAGCTAGTTCACCCATTAATAATTTCGCTTCTTGGTCATTGACGTTACTAGAAAGCAAGGCGGTAATAAAGCTACCGCATTGGCCAAAGCCATTGGTACATTTTTCTGCAAGTTGCAAAATAGTCGCTAATTCTTCCGGTTGTTTTACTGAGGGGGTCCATGCTTCTATGGCGCGATGGTATTCAGCAATCTCCGTCGATAGTTGTGATAAACGAGTCTTTAGGGTCTCAGATTGGCTTCCACCAGGGAAGATGCTTTCTAAGTCCCAATTTATTGCATAAGTCATTGTGTTCATTCCTCCTTCTTTTCCTAGTATAGCATAGCTTTTCATGTTGGTTTGAAATGAAATCAGAAAATGGTAAGATAGAACAGGATAGGAGTGGCAGTAGATGAAACAATGGCAAAAAGATGGGCGCTTATATTTAGCAATCGCGTTTGCAGTGATGGCGATATTGTTTTATAGTTCTTCGCAAACGTATGCACAGCAATCACAAATCGGATTGCTAGAGCGCGTGTTAAAGAATCAACCTTTTTTGGATCAATTGCAGACAATCTCGTTTGTCTATGCGGGCAAAGAGATTAGTATTGCAGCAGATGGCTACTTCCCGTTTGTGGAATTTTTCGTACGAAAAGGTGCGCATTTTGGCACGTATTTGGTGATGGGAGGTAGTTTGTTTTTAGGACTGCTACCGAGAATGAAGTCTTATCCGCTGACAGCGGTAGTGGCTTGGTTAGCAGCGGTCGGATATGCTGGTTTGGATGAATTCCATCAGATGATCACTGGTGGACGCACACCACTCTTTCAAGATGTTATGTTAGATGCTTCAGGAGCAGGCACGGCCATTATTCTTTGTATGATTTGGTCATTCATTCGAAAAAGAAGAACTTTTTAGGAGGAATACACATGTCAGGACACAGCAAATGGAACAATATTCAAGGGAGAAAAAATGCACAGGATGCCAAACGTGGCAAAATTTTTCAAAAGTTGTCGCGTGAAATTTACATCGCTGCCAAGGCTGGCGGTGGAGAAGTAAGTATGAATCCTGGGCTGCGCTTAGTTATTGATAAAGCCAAGGCAGCCAATATGCCTAATGACAATATTGAGCGCGCAATCAAAAAGGCAACCAGTGGCATAGAAGGTTCTAATTATGAAGAGCTCACGTATGAAGGTTATGGTCCAAATGGTGTGGCGATACTCGTCGAAGCGCTCACTGATAATCGCAATCGTACACAAACCAATGTCCGCGTGGCGTTTACCCGTAATGGTGGCTCATTGGGTGAGACAGGCTCAGTTAGTTATTTGTTTGAACGGCAAGGGTATTTAGCTATTGCGCGCGAAGGGATAGCACTTAGTGAGGAGCAGATGCTTGAAGCAGTGATCGATGCTGGAGCGGAAGATTTACAGATGCAACCAGAAGTAGTTGAAATCTATACGGATCCCGAAGATTTTTTGGTGGTAAAAGAAGCCTTAGAAGCTCAGTTTACACTCGCTCAAGCTGAATTAACTATGGTGCCTAAAACGACAGTCGCGCTCAATGACGCTCAGTTAGAGCAGCTGTCGCAACTAGTCGCGAAGCTAGAAGATGACGACGATGTTTCAGAAGTATATACAAACCTAGCAGAATAAAACGGCAGCACTAGCTACAAGCAAAAAGACCAGTAAATCCCTAAGTTTTTTCTAAAACTTTCGGATTTACTGGTTTTTTTTAAGTATAGCGAATTCTATCTTTTTTTATTCTAAAATAAATCAACACAATGGTTCAAAAGCTTTGTGTTAATTTATTTTTTTTCAGCTTGTGCATCTTCTTTTTCTAGTGCTTCAAAGGCAGCATCAACAACTTCTTTTAATTGTTTTGCGGAAGCAACCATTTTGTCTTGTTCGCTATCTGATAATGGGATTTCAATAATTTTTGCTACCCCATTGGCATTGACAACAGCTGGAGTACCAATGTAGATACCATCTAAGCCATATTGTCCTTCTAAGTAAACAGATAAAGGTAAAACAGCATTTTCGTTATCTAAGATAGCACGAGTAATTCTTGCCAAGGCAACGGCGATACCATAGTAAGTAGCACCTTTTTTCTCAATAATGGTATAGGCAGCATCACGAACACCAAAGAATAAGTTAACCATTGCTTCTTCATCTACTTCAGGGTTATTTTTTACCCATTCATAAATTTGTAAGCCGGCCACGTTGGCATGAGACCATACTGGGAATTCAGAGTCACCATGTTCACCTAAAATATAAGCATGGACATTACGTGCATCCACATCTACTAACTCAGCTAATGCTTGACGGAAACGAGCTGAGTCCAAAGAAGTACCAGATCCGATGACACGTTCTTTAGGAAAACCAGAGAATTTCCATGTTGCATAAGTTAAAATATCTACTGGGTTAGCAGCTACTAGGAAAATACCATCAAATCCTGAAGCAACGATTTGTGTGACAACTGCACGGTTAATTTTTAAGTTTTTATTTACTAAATCAAGACGAGTTTCACCAGGTTTTTGTGCTGCTCCTGCAGTAATAACTACTAAATCTGCATCGTGAGCATCAGCGTAAGTTGCAGAATAGATTTTCTTAGGAGAAGTAAATGCTAGCGCGTGTGAAAGGTCAATGGCATCACCTTCTGTTTTTTTTGTATCAATATCAATAATCCCGACTTCTTGCGCGATGTTTTGCGTAACTAATGCGAATGCATAACTTGAACCAACTGCGCCATCTCCAACTAAAATGACTTTTTGGTAATTCTTTTCAGTAGTTGCAACCATTTGAATCCATCCTTTTTCGTTTTTTTTTTTACAAAGTCTATGTTACCATCTTCTGGTCGATTTGTCATGTGATTTACTAAACAATGTAACAGTTTTTTTTGTGTGTTTTCTTGTAAATGCTTTCTAAAATGGATTTGCAGTATATTATATGACACAGTTGTAAGTGCTGTCATAAAATGATAAAAAAGAGAAAAGAAATTCACGAATTCACTCTTTTGGCTTGAGATGTGCTATAATTTTAGTACCAAATAATTTCCGATACTGGACAGCCTTAAGCTGCCCAGCATTTTGTGTTTGGAAAGAAAATTGATGGAGATTGTATCGCATGAAAATGATAGTAGGATTAGGCAATCCTGGAAAAAAATACGAGCAAACAAAACACAACGTCGGGTTTATGGTTGTTGATCAGATTGCCAATCAAGAAAATAGTGTTTTTAAGAAAACTGCTTTCGAAGCAGAAGTAGCTGATTTTTTTAGTAATGGTGAAAAGATATTACTTGTGAAGCCTCAAACGTTTATGAATGAATCAGGACGAGCTGTCGGCCCGTTGATGACATATTTTGGTGTATATCCAGAAGAATTAGTCGTTGTTTATGATGATTTGGATTTGCAAGTAGGAAAGATTCGATTACGACAAAAAGGCAGTGCTGGTGGACACAATGGGATTAAAAGTATTATTTCGCATCTGGACTCGCAAACATTTAAGCGTGTGAAAGTCGGCATTGGTCGCCCAAAAGGAAAGCAAACGGTGGTACAACATGTGTTAAGTCCGTTTGATAAAGTAGATGCACCATTGATTCAAGAAGGAATCGCACAAGGTGTAGATGCGACGGTAGCGTGGATGCGTGGAGAAGATTTTGTCATGGCTATGAATCGGTTTAATAAAAAAGGGGCATCTGAATGAATATAGTAGAATTAGTGCAAAAGACAGAGCCGATTGAAAAGTGGCTTCGTCAATTGCAGGAAGGACTGTCGCGTCAGCTCATTACGGGGCTTGCTGGTTCGGCCAAAAATCTGGCCATTGTCGGAGCGTTTCAAAAGCTAGAGCAATCCGTGGTCGTTGTCGTACCCAATCTCTATTACGCCAATCAACTAGCAGAAGATTTGCGTCACGTACAAGAGCAAGTATATGTCTTTCCAGTTGATGAAGTTCTCTCAGCTGAGATGGCGTTTGCTTCGGCGGACGCCAAAGCAGAGCGTGTGGCAACCTTGACTGCAATCGCGGCTGAAGAGAGAGGCATCTACATTTTACCAGTTGCAGCATTACGTAAAAGACTACCCAAAAAGCAAACTTGGCAAAATGCGCAACTAAGTATTGCACTAGAAGATGAGCTTGATTTAGAGCAACTGCCAAAAAAATTCGTACAAATGGGCTTTGTGCGTCAAGCAATGATTGAAAAACCAGGTGATTTTAGCATTCGTGGAAGCATCGTAGACATCTACCCATTAAATCAAGTACATCCTGTACGGATTGAATTATTTGATGTAGAAGTCGATTCAATTCGTTACTTTGATGCGCAAACGCAACGTTCACTGGAACAAGTAGAAAAAATTGCCATTCAGCCAACGACTGAACTTATCTTTGCGCCAGAAGATTTTGAACACGGTAAGGAAACATTGCGCGAAATGCTAGAAAAACGTCTGGCAGTGACACAAGATGAGACCGAGCGAGCATTTTTGACAGACTATTTTGGTCAGTTGATGCAATCATGGGACGAAGGTATTGCTGGAGATCAGCCACAGTTTTACACAGATATGCTTTATAAAGATACGGTCACGGTGATGGATTACTTCACCGACTCTTATTATCTGATGGTGGATGACTATGCACGTATCATGGAGACCAATCGAGAAATCGAGCGGGAAGAAGGTGAATGGCATACTCAAAAGATTGAAGAGTTGCGCCTCTTTGCCGATCAGACATTGGAGTATGATGTGCATACCTTTTTCCAAAAAACGCATGTGCCGACTACATTTTTTGCGTTGTTTCAAAAAGGGATGGGAAATTTGCGCTTTCAAGCAATTGAAACCATTCAATACCGACCGATGCAACAATTTTTTGGTCAGATGGGCTTATTAAAAGCTGAGGTGGATCGTTGGGAGAAGCAAGCACAGACGGTTGTCTTTGTCGTTCAGTCGGCAGAACAACAAAAAAAATTGGAACAAGAATTTCGTGATCATGATATTTATGCAGTACAGACGGCACCAGATCGATTATTTTTAGGGCGCTCACAAATTATACATGGGACGTTGCAAGCTGGGTTTGAGTTACCGCATGATCAAGTGGTGGTCGTCACGGAACGGGAGATTTTCCAAAAAGTTGCGAAGCGTCGTGCGCGTAGACAAACAGTGTCCAATGCCGAGCGCTTAAAAAGTTACAACGAGCTAAAAACTGGCGACTATGTGGTACATGAAAATCATGGGATTGGGAAATACATCGGTATGGAAACCCTTGAAGTAGATGGGGTTCATCAAGATTATTTGACAATTATTTACCAAAATGATGACAAACTCTTCATTCCAGTAACGCAGCTGAATATGATTCAAAAATATGTCGCCTCAGAATCAAAGTCACCAAGAATCAATAAACTAGGCGGAAGCGAATGGACGAAAACCAAACGCAAAGTATCTGGTAAAATTGAAGATATCGCGGATGATTTGATTCAGCTTTACGCACAGCGGGAAGCGGAGAAAGGGTTTGCTTTTGGTCCAGATGATGGCTATCAAAAAGAATTCGAAGATGCCTTCCCTTACTCGGAAACAGAAGACCAGCTACGAAGCACGTCTGAGATAAAAAAAGATATGGAAAAAGAGAAACCAATGGATCGGCTGTTGGTCGGTGATGTTGGCTTTGGAAAGACAGAAGTCGCCTTACGAGCAGCGTTTAAAGCCATTCGTGAAAGCAAGCAAGTCGCAATTTTAGTACCTACGACAATCTTAGCGCAACAGCACTACGAGACCATGGTCGATCGCTTCCAAGGTTTTCCAGTCAATATTGGTATTTTGAGTCGCTTTAGAACCAAAAGCCAACAACAAGAGACCATCGAGCAATTGCGGCGCGGACAAATCGATATTGTAGTAGGGACGCATCGCCTATTATCAAAAGATATTACGTTTGCTGATTTGGGTTTATTGGTGATTGATGAAGAGCAACGTTTTGGGGTCAAGCACAAAGAGCGACTGAAGGAATTACGCTCGCAAGTCGATGTGTTGACCTTAACGGCGACACCGATTCCTCGTACGTTGCATATGTCTATGCTAGGTGTGAGAGATTTGTCGGTCATTGAAACGCCGCCTGAAAATCGCTACCCCATTCAAACCTATGTGATGGAGAGTAATCCTGGTGCTATTCGAGAAGCAATCCTACGAGAGATGGCTCGCGGCGGCCAAGTCTTCTACTTGTACAATCGCGTCGATACAATCGAGCGGAAGGTGGAAGAGTTGCAAATGCTTGTTCCTGATGCACGTATTGGCTATGCACATGGTCAAATGACCGAAATCCAGCTAGAGAATACGCTCTTTGATTTTATCGAAGGAGAGTATGATATCTTGGTTACGACGACCATTATCGAGACTGGGGTAGATATTCCTAATGCAAATACGTTGTTTGTGGAAAATGCTGACTACATGGGGCTGTCTACATTGTATCAATTACGCGGGAGAGTCGGACGAAGCAATCGCATCGCCTATGCCTACTTTATGTACGAGCCGCAAAAGATCTTGACCGAAGTCAGCGAGAAACGACTACAAGCTATTAAAGACTTTACGGAATTAGGTTCAGGCTTTAAAATTGCGATGCGTGATTTGTCCATTCGTGGGGCCGGAAACTTATTAGGTGCCCAGCAGCATGGCTTTATTGATTCGGTTGGGTTTGATATGTATGCGCAGATGCTACAAGAAGCAGTCGAGCGCAAGCAAGGGAAAAATACGCAATTACAAAAAACCAATGTGGAAATTGATCTAGGCATTGATGCCTACTTGCCGGCTTCTTATATAGAAGATGAACGACAAAAAATTGAAATCTATAAACGAATCCGTGAATTAGAAAGTATGGACGCGCTAGATGAGCTGCAAGATGATCTGCTTGACCGGTTCGGTGACTTTCCAGATGAAGTATCGCATTTGTTAGTCATTGGAGAAGTAAAAATGAACGCTGACCGGGCGTTAGTCGAAGTAATTCGTAAACAACAGCAGACCATTACCGTATTACTCAGCAAAGTCGGTACCAAAAACTACACAGTTGAACAATTATTCGAAGGGTTGGCAGCGACGAAGCTAAAGGCGACAATGGGAATGGAAAAAGAAAAAATGGCGATTCGTCTACAAGTGCCAAAAGACATGAAGGCGATGGTTTGGTTGCAAGAAGTGGCTTCATTTATGCGGGCATTACGTGCCATTCGTTACCAAGAAAAAGGACAAAAATTAGCCGCCCAATCTTAGAAAGGGGACAAGAATGGCGAATAAAAGTATGCATTCATTGGTCAGAGGGGCATTTATTTTAACGTTAGCTTCTTTCTTTGCCAAATTGCTGAGCGCAATCTATCGTGTGCCTTTTCAAAATTTGGTGGGGGATCGAGGGTTTTATGTCTATCAGCAAATTTATCCGATATATGGGATTGCAATGACGATTGCGCTGACTAGTGTGCCACAATTTCTGTCAAAATTATTAGTCGGCCAGTCACCGTTAGAAAAGCGAACGCAGTTACGGACTTATTTTTCGTTTATTTTTGGTTTGTCTGTTTTGGCTTGGTTATTTTTGTTGCTTACGAGTGACTGGTTAGCGCTAGGTATGGGAGATAAGCAATTGGCACCTCTCATCCGAGTGACGTCCTTTACGTTTTTGTTGATTCCGTTTCTTTCGTTTTACCGCGGTAGTTTTCAAGGAGATTTCTATATGGTGCCGACTGCTGTATCACAAATCATTGAACAGGTGGTACGTGTTGGGATTATCTTGTTGGCGGCACTGGGCTATGTGACGCTGCATTATTCTATTTACCGCGTGGGTGCCTATGCGCTCTCGGGGTCGTTGTTTGGCGGAGTCGTTGCTTGGATGGTGTTGGTGCACTATAGCAAGCAGATGAGTGGCACCACTCTTTCCTTTTGGCGTTTTTTGCAGATTAAGCCACCGAGTAGAGCGGTTCGCATGCGTTTTTACCGTGAAGCCGGGATGTTGACGGTCTTTAGCTCATTATTGATCCTATTTCAGTTAATGGATTCGTTTTTTGTGGTGAATGGATTAATCATTGCGGGGATGCCCAAAGATTTGGCACAATTGGCCAAAGGGGTCTATGATCGCGGACAACCACTCGTTCAGTTAGGATTGGTCGTTGCTGGTGCATTAGGCACAAGCTTTCTGCCGGCTTTGACAGAACATTTGCGGTCGCATAAGCTAATGAAGTTTCGTTTTTCAGCGATTATGTACTTGCGCTTAACGGTTTCACTGTCGCTAGCAGCATCGATTGGGCTAGCAATGTTGATGCCTTTTGTGAACTACACGTTGTTTAAAGATTTCCAAGGAACAAAGACATTGCTTTTGTTTGTATTTGCGATTGCATTGATGGCAATCATTCAAGCCTTTCAAAGTATCGAACAGAGCCGCAACAAAGTCTTGGCTTCTTTTAAAGCAGTTGTTTGTGGCTGCATCGTCAAGTTTGTCACAACAGGAATCCTGACAGCCAGTATGGGGACAATTGGCGCGAGCCTGTCGACGTTGCTCGGCCTAGCAGCGGTGTTAGCGACATTTTTGCATTTTGATGAATTGCAGTTGCATCAATTTTGGACACAGCGAAAGTTTGGTTGGCGCTTGCTTGGGGCGCTGGCCGGTATGGTGGTGATGTTAAGTGGGTATGATGCCTTATGTGTAGCCCTTTTAGCAACCCAGTGGCATCGCAGTCTGACACTGGTGGTCAGCCTTGGCGGTGTTGTGCTTGGGGCAGCGGTGTTTTTGTTACTTATTATAAAATTAAAGGTTTTTACCGTACGGGAATGGTTATTCATTCCGTTTGGTGAGAAGTTGCTACGAATAGGAGAGAAAAAATGAGAATTGATAAATTTTTAAAAGTTTCACGTTTGATTAAACGTCGGTCGGTCGCAAAAGAGGTTGCAGACAAAGGAAGAATTCAATTAAATGGCAAAATCGCTAAGTCGGGTACGACAGTCAAAGTTGGCGATGAGTTGCAAATTCAATTTGGTAATCGGACAGTGAACGTTCGTGTTGAAAAATTACAAGAGTCTACCAAAAAGGAAGATGCAAGCTCGATGTATACGCTTCTTTCAGACGAACGAGTGAATGCTTAAAAAATGCGCACGTATCAAAGTTGTTTGCAATATTGTTAGACAAGTGATTCTGATGTTGGTATAATGAAAAAGACAATCAAGAGACTGGGGCGAGTGGATTGAAAAAGCAAAAGAAAAACAAAGTAGCTTATCTGCCAACAGATTTCGCCAAAGAGCAATATGCAACTTACGCAAAGCAAAAGCGGCAAGTGATTTTTCGTCGTAGGCGCTTGGCTGTTATCTGTACAGTCGGTATTGTGGCGTTCATTAGTATCGGATATAGCTTGGCAAGAGACTATGCACGTTTAGCCACGCTAAACACGTATAAGCAAGAGACGTTAGTTGAGCAAAAGCAAGTAAACAAACAAGTAAAACAATTGAAAGCTGATGTCGCATTATTAGAAGACGATGACTATGTAGCCAAGCTGGCGCGCAGTCGGTATTTCTATTCAAAAGACGGCGAGATCAATTTCAAAATACCGGATTCAGATAGTCAATCACCGACTGAGTCTAGTAATAAATAGGTCATCATGACGCGTATGTGTCAATGGAATATAAAAGGGTAATAAAATAGGAGGAACACATTTTTTATGTCAATCGAAGTTGGAGCAAAAGTACCAGGGAAAGTTTCAGGAATTACTAATTTTGGTGCATTTATTGATTTGGGAGCGGGCAAGACGGGCCTTGTCCATATTAGTGAAGTATCAAATGGCTTTGTCAAAGATATCAATGAAGTATTGAAAGTCGGCGATGAAGTGACTGTATTAGTAACGAATATTGGAGCAGATGGCAAAATCGGCTTATCTATTCGTAAAGCAGAGGATCGTCCGCAAGAAGAAAAGCGTGAGTTCCCTAAAAAAGATTTCCATAAAGCGGGACCAAAAAAACCGTTTAACCGCAATCAAGGAAATCAAAATGCAGCAAATAATTCGAAACAAGACTTCGATTCATTGATGTCTTCTTTTTTGAAAGATAGTGATGATCGCCTTTCTTCTTTGAGAAGAAACACTGAAGGAAAGCGCGGCGGTCGCGGCGGTCGCCGTAGCTAGTCAGTATATTGAAGGTTGAGCCTTGCGCAAGGTTCAACCTTTTTTTGATTGGAGGGAGCACAATGGATGTGCAGCGCATGCAACAAGAATTTCAAGGCCAACAATTTGCAAGCCAAGATGTCTTGCTGGCAGTATCGACAGGGGTTGACTCGATGGTTTTGCTCGATTTGCTAGTCGCTTCAGTGACGGATACCCAGCGAATAGCGGTGGCTCATGTGAATCATGGGTTGCGACCCGAGAGTGAGAAAGAAGCTCGCTTTATCAATGCGTATTGCAAAGAACACCAGCTAGATTTCTTTCAAGCCAATTGGACACCGACGTCTAGTAATGTCGAAGCCAATGCACGCCAGTTTCGGTATGATTTTTTCAAAAAAATAATGAATGAACAAGGCTACAAGGTACTACTTACTGCACATCATCGCGATGATCAACTCGAGACAATGCTGATGAAGGCGATTCGGGATGGGCAATTGACCGCGCTAAAAGGAATTGTAGCAAGTCAGCCGTTTGCCAATGGTCAACTTGTTCGGCCGCTACTACCTTATGACAAACAAACACTTTATGACTATGCCAAAAGGCGTGAGCTAACCTATTTTGAGGATGAGACAAATCAAGACTCGCTTTATTTCCGTAATCGGATGCGTCAGCAAGTCGTCCCGCTCTTAAAAAAAGAGCATCCCCAAGTAACGGAACACTTTCAACAGATTGCCAAGCAAGTCGAAGACAACGAGGCCCTGCTTGAAGAAGTCCTCTGGGAACAAGAAAAAGGGATGTTTAAGAAAACTACTACTGGTTGGTCACTGGATTTGTCTTTATTCCAAAAAAGATCGCCGCTGGTAAAAAAATATTTACTGGAAAAAGCAGCCCAAATTGTTCGTTCGACAGGGACAGTCGCGCTCTCGCAAAAACAAATCAATCAAACGCTCACTTTGCTTGATGAACACAACTCCCAATGGCTACTCAACATCGCTCATGGTTGGGTCATTCGCCGAGCCTATCAGACATTGGTTTTGGAGAAAAAGCCTGAGCAGCAAGAACGGCAAGCCGTCACTTTAATGGAAGGCACACAGCTTTATTTATCGGATCATCAATGGATTGGGCTTTTTCAATCACCTGTGGACGAGAGTTTACTGCCCCTAAAAGTGCAGACTTGGTCGACTATGTCTGTGGCTTTTTCGGATGAACTAGCCTTGCCACTTTTGGTTCGAAAGCGGCAAGATGGTGACCGAATCGCCCTGACTCCTGAATTGACGAAGCGACTTTCTCGCTGGCTAATTGATCAAAAAATCCCGCAAACACAACGCGAAGATGCTTGGTTTGTTTTAGATTCTACTAAGAAGGGTTTGGTTTTCTTTCCTTTTCTTCATTCCTATTTGAGTATTGCGAAAGAAACTGATAAAATACGGTACGTACTTCTGTATAAATGGCAGAAGTAACTTTGAAAGGAGAACGGTATGTTAGATAAAGATATTGAAAAAATACTTATCACACGAGAGCAAATACAAATGCGTTGTGCAGAATTAGGAAAACAATTAACGGAAGAATATCAGGATAAAACACCGCTTGTGGTTGGTGTATTAAAAGGAGCTGTTCCTTTTATGGCGGATATTGTTCGTGAAATGGATTGTTATTTAGAAATAGATTTCTTAGATGTTTCTAGCTATGGAAACGCGACGGTATCTTCCGGAGAAGTGAAGATCGTGAAAGATTTAGATACAAATGTTGAAGGTCGCGATTTATTAATCGTGGAAGACATTATCGACAGTGGCAGAACGTTGGCTTATTTAGTTGACTTGTTTAAGTACCGTAAAGCGAAGTCAGTGAAGATTGTGACGTTACTGGATAAACCAGAAGGACGCGTTGTGCCGATTGAAGCCGATTATGTTGGTTTTGATGTGCCAAATGAGTTTGTGGTCGGCTATGGACTAGACTATATTCAACAATACCGTAACCTCCCTTATGTGGGTGTGTTAAAACCATCTGTTTATCAATCGTAAACTATCATAAATTCTATTTAAATATGATACAATGAAATGGTCAGATAAAGACAAGACGACAAGGAGGGCCCGCATGAATAAAAAAGGAAATGGTACGGTCAAAACGACCTTATATTATGTACTCATTTTGTTAGCCATGGTAATGGTTGTCTATTACTTTTTTGGTAACGGCAGCGATCGTTCACCAGAAATTGAGTATTCGACTTTTACAGAGCAATTAAAGAATGGCGAAGTTGAATCGTTTACGGTTCAACCATCAAATGGTGTGTATCGCATTACTGGGCAGTATAAAGATGCACAAAAAGTAGACAATGACAGTGGATTGAGCGTATTCGGCACAACGTCTTCTACCTCTACTTCATTTTCAACGATTGTCTTACCAAATGATTCCACATTGAATGAGATTACGACATTAGCGAGTGATCAAGGAGTCAAAACAGAGATTGAACAAGAGTCAAATAGTGGGATTTGGTTGTCACTATTGGTTAGTTTCTTACCTCTAGTGATCATCATCTTTTTCTTCTATATGATGATGGGTCAACAAGGCGGCGGTGGCGGCGGTGGCGGCGGCCGGAACCGGCAGCGCTCCGGCGGCGGCCGTCCCAAGCAGGGCCAGCAGGGTCAGCAGGGCCAGCAGGGCCAGCAGGGTCAGGGGCCCGGCCAGAAGTCAGGCCAGAAGCAGGGCCAGGGCCAGAACGCAACGTCCAACCCGTCCTCGTCAAGCCGGCGCCGCCGCCGTCGCGGCTCCGGGAAGAACCACCACACCAACCAGAATCAGGGGTAATCCACACATGGGACTGATGACCACAGTGGCCATCCGCGCCGCCGACCTGGCGACCTGGGTCTCCAGGAAGACCGGCCGGGGCTCCGGCGGGATGATCGGCGGCATGGTCGCCAACTTCCTCGACCCGAAACTGATGGAACAGCTCGGCGGATCCCGCCCCTGTGTCATCGTCACCGGGACCAACGGCAAATCCACCACCACCCGGATGCTCGCCGAAGCGACCCGCTCCCTGGGCACTGTCGCCACCAACGAGGGCGGCGACAACATGGACGCCGGAGTCATCTCCGCCCTGCTGGCCGGCCGTCACGCCGACCGCATCGTGCTCGAAGTCGACGAACTGCACGTCCCGGCCATCGCCGAGAAGCTCGACGCCTCCGTCCTGGTGCTGCTCAACCTGTCCCGCGACCAACTCGACCGCGTCGGCGAGATCAACAAGATCGAGCAGGTACTGCGCGCCGCGGTGGCCAAGCGTCCCGACATGACCATCATCGCCAACTGCGACGACGTCCAGGTCACCTCCGTGGCCTGGGACTGCCCGAACGTCGTGTGGGTCTCCGCCGGGGTCGGCTTCACCGGGGATTCGACGTCCTGCCCGCGCACCGGTGGCGCGATCGTGCGCACCGAGAAGGCCGACGGATCCCCC
>OMJG01000062.1_pt1 | contig 73364 bp, 53 predicted proteins | sample 1646431 | NCBI WGS metagenome assembly OMJG01 (sample SAMN03771674, study PRJEB25209) | food metagenome | isolation source: Cotija cheese | place: Mexico:Jalisco,Michoacan | collected 2011-12-12 | reverse complement strand
GGCCTGTCCGGTGGCCAGAATGTGCTCACCCTGGAACGGTTCGTTGATGAGGCCGTCGGCGACGGCGCGACCCTGCTGCTCGCCGATGCGGGAATGGTGCCGCCCGGACAGACCGAGATCCACGCCGATGCCAACGCCCGGCAGACGCTTGTCGCCTCCCGGCCCGTGGACCGCTGGCAGATCGACCTGTTCCAGAACACCCCGGCCGCCCTGCACTGGGACGACGCCGGACGCGACGCGCTGACGGCCGAGCTCACCGCGGCTCTGGCGACTCGCACCTGAAATCAGCGCGGCCGCACAGGTTCGCACCCGAAGCTCGCGTGGCGGCATCGCCTCGGCCCTGCACTCAGTCCGGCCGCACTGACACGAGCATCGTGAGCGTTCCCGCTTGGACGACCTCGTCGTTCTGGTTGAGCACCTCGACGTGGAAGTCGATGATGCCCTCGGACAGGTTGGATTCCGACAAGCGTCGGTCGGCGATCTCGCAGCTCATGCGGATCGTCTCGCCGAAGAATACCGGAGCGCTGAAGCGCCAGTCGCTGACGCCGAGGAACGCGGTGACAGATTCGTCGAACTCTCCGCTGCGGGTGAGCATGAGCCCGATGGCATAGGTCAACCCGATCATCCCGTGGGCGATGCGCTGTCCGAAGCGGCTTTTCGCCGCGACTGGCTCGTTCGTGTGCAGCGGGTGGAAGTCCCCGGTGAGCTGGGCGAAGGAGACGACATCGGATTCGGTGATCGTCCGCGCCGGACTCGTCCAGCCGCGCCCGATGGTCAGGTCCTCGAAGTAGAGAGTCATGATGCGCCTCCTTGCGTTGCTGCCGGCAGTTCAGTCATCCGATTTCGCCGAGGCGGCCGTGGAGTTCGGTGCGCGCTCACCCTGGCGCCGTACGGGCCTCAGCTCCCGACCGACTGCCTCTCACGCCGGTCCTTCGCTCGACCGCGGGCCAGGTCGACCAGCCCGATGATTCCGGCGAAGACGATGACGAGCGCGATGAACCCGAAGCCCGCGACGATGGCCGCGCCGTATCCGGCGATCGGCTGGACGACGAAGAACACGGCGGTGACGATCGCGATGCCGATGGCCGTGCCCACTCGCTGCCCGGTCTGCATCACACCGCCGGAGCTTCCCGCGTAGTCGACGGGAACCTCGGCCAGGGTGAGCGTCTGATTCGGGCTGATCGCCATGCCCTGCCCGAGACCGGTGACCCCGAGGGTCAGCAGCAGCCACCAGATGCTGACTCCCCAGGACTCATGGGCCAGCACCAGCAGCGCCGAGGCGACGACCCCGGTCAGACCGATCCCGACCCCGAGGACGACCATCTTTCGTCCGAAGGTGAGCACGACACGTCCGGCCGCCTGTGCGGCGAGGGCCGAGAGCAGCGCCGAGGGCAGACCGACGAGGCCCGCGTGGAGGGCGGGGAACCCGAGACCGTTCTGCAGGTAGAGCGCCACGATGACCCAGATGCCGGGCATGCCGACGAAATACATCGACGTCAGCGATGCCCCGTAGGCGAAGCTGCGTGTCCTGAACAGCTGCATGTCGACCATCGGTGATCCGCCTCGGCGGGAGTACCGGTTCTCCCACCGCACCCACAGCCAGACGACGGCGGCACCGACCGGGACGAGGGCATAGATCCACGCCCCCGCGCTGCGTTCGAGGAAGGGCAGCATGACCAGCAGCGTGCCCACGGCGAGCAGAACGAGCCCGACCGGGTCGAAGTCGGCGCGACGCCGGCCGTGCGGACCTGGCTCGGCGCCGGCACCGACCCACGCGCTCTGCGGCAGCCAGAACCGGCCGAGGATGATCGCGGCCAGGGCGATCGGCACGTTGATGAGGAACGCCGAACGCCATCCCCATTCCTCGCCGAGCACGGCGATGAGCCCGCCACCGAGGACGGGCCCGATGCCCACGGAGACGCCGACGATCGTGCCGAACATCCCGAAGGCGCGACCGCGGACCTTGCCGTGGAAGTACTGCTGGAGCATCCCCACGCCCTGGGGGCTGAGCAGACCGGAGCCCAGCCCCATGACGATGCGGGCGATGTTGAGCACGAGCGGGTCCGGGGACAGTCCCGAGATGAGGGACCCGAGGGCGAAGACGGCCACGCCGATGACGAAGAGCCGACCACGGCCGAAGAGGTCGCCGGCTCGACCGGCGGCGACGAGGAGTACGCCGAAGGCGAGCGTATAGCCCGAGAGCACCCATTGGATCGCGGAGTTCGAGGCGCCGATCGAGCGCTGCATGCCGGGGAAAATGACGTTGACGATCGACACACTCAGCAGCGACATGAACATCGGGACGAGCATCACCGCAAGGATCTTGCGCTGTTCGGCAGTCATGACCGGCTCGGAAGCATTACCCATTCATATAGTTCTACGCCGCCGCACTGACAAGCACAATCGACCTCCGTGGTGCGTTTGCTCACGCAGGGGCGATCGCCCTCGCCTCCATGCGGTCATCGCCTCCGCGTTGACCGGTCCGCCTTCCCTCTGTGTTCTTCGCCCTCGACGCCACGTTGAATGGATGGAACGGCGCAGCGAACGCCCGGCAGAGGTACCCGCAGATTGAGATGACAATCGGCCGCTGCCGGCGGCGGCAGTCACGACCGGCCTCTGCGGTGACGAATTCGAGCCGGGCCTCGCCGGAAGACTTGTCCCGCACAGCGATCGAGCCCAGCCTCCGGGCATTCGACGTCCCGAACTCGCTCAGGCGTCCCCGACCCGATCCTCGAGGCCCTGCGGGTCGACCAGGCTCACCACCTCACCGTCGACGGCGATGAGTCCGTCGGCGGTCAGTCGGGCCAGCGCGCGGCTGAACGACTCCGGCGTCGTTCCCAGCAGTGAGGCGATGTCCTTCTTGCTCAGCGGCAGCAGGACCTGCAGCGGCCCCACGCCCGCGGCCCGAGAGCCCGCGGCTGTCTCACCTGCCCCTGCAGTATCCGTAGAGGCGTCGCGGCGGATCGGCTGCTGGAGGAGGAAGTCGGCCAGCCGGACATCGACGCCCAGCCCGGACAGTCCCAGATTGCGTTCGGCCTGCTCCAGCCGATCGCCGAGGCTGTGCATCATCCGCACGGCGATGTCCGGATACCGGCCCATCAGCTCATCGAGGTCGGCATGGGCGAAGACGCACAACTGGGCATCGCTGAGGGCCACGGCCTCATCGTGGGTCGTGCTGCCGGCGACATACGCCAGTTCGCCCACCGTGTCCCCCGTTCTCGCCACACGCAGCAGCCTGGTCCGCCCGCTCGGCATGGTGCGGCTCAGCGCGATCTCGCCCTGGTGGACCACCCCCATCGCCCCCGGCTGGTCACCGGCCACATGGAGGACTTCGCCGCGGGCCATGCGAACCGGCCGCGCCCTCTGCTTGACCAGGCCCTGCTGCTCGACCGTCAGGCCCGAGAAGATCGGCACCAGCCGCACGCAGTTCGGCTCCGAACGGTGGGCCTCGGTGAGCGGAAGTGTGCGCATACTCCAGATCATATCGGTCGCTGACCGACGACTTCACGGGTGCCGGGCCGATGACCTCACAGGTGCCGGAGAAGAAGACCTCGGTACGTCTTGACCGATGTCAAGGACACCTCGGCGAGGGTTCCATAATCTGGAATCACCTTCTTCACCAAGAAGAAGGACACCATCCCACCCCTGGAAGGAACGATCATGGCCGCCACCACCTCAACCCACACCCTGCTTCGCGCAGAAGGCTTCTCCTGCCCCTCGTGCGTGAAGAAGATCGAGAAGCAGGTCGGCAAGCTCGCCGGTGTCGAATCCGTGACGGTGCACTTCGCCACGGCACGCATCGAAGTCGACCACGACGAGTCGAAGACTTCTGTCGACGACATCGTCGCCGCCATCGCCAAAGCCGGATACACGGCGACCCCCTCGGCATTCTGAAAGTCCCCTCTCCCTCCTCCGGGCCCGCGCCAGGCAGCCCACTCGGGGCAGCACACGCGCCCGACGTCCAGAAAGGTCAGCAGCAATGAATCGGCTCCGCAGATGGTGGTTCGGAAACTGGTCCGTCCCAGTTCTCGCCGGGATCCTCATCCTTCTCTCCTTCGGAGTGGAGAAACTCCTCGGCGGTGCGTGGAACCTCACCATCGGACCACAATGGTGGATCGATGCAGGTGAACACGCCCACGGATCGGGACACGTCTTCACACTGGCGAATCTGCTCATGCTCGCGGCGGCGATCGTCGCCGGGTACAATATCGCCGTCAATGCCTTCCGCGCCCTGATGACGAAGTTCATCAGCATCGACCTGCTGGTGTCGATCGCAGCGATCGGCGCGGTGCTCATCGGCAACTTCTGGGAGGCGGCCGCTGTCACGGCACTCTTCGCGGTCGGGCACGCTCTCGAGGCCGCGACGATGAACAAGACCCGGTCGGCCCTGGCCGAACTCGTGGCCGTGGCCCCGGACTCCGCGATCGTCCTGCGCGATGGGAATCAGGTCGAGATCGCCGCCGCCGAGGTGCGCATGGGTGAGGTCGTCATCGTCAAGAACGGTGCGAAGGTCCCCGTCGACGGTCAGATCGTCGCGGGCACCGGCGCAGTCGACGAAGCATCAATCACCGGAGAGTCCATTCCGGTGGAGAAGACCGTCAAGGACCAGGTGTTCGCCGGGACGGTCTCTCGCGGAGGCTTCCTCCAGGTTCTCGCGACCGGAGTCGGAGCCGACACCACGCTGGCCCGGATCATCCACCGGGTCGAAGAGGCCCAGGATGCGAAGGCGAAGACCCAGGCCTTCATCGATCGGTTCTCGACCTGGTACACACCGGCCGTGATGGTCCTGGCCCTGGTGGCCGGCCTCCTCACCGGCGATGTGGTGCTGGCGCTGACTCTGCTCGTCATCGGCTGCCCCGGCGCGCTGGTCATCTCCATCCCGGTCGCGATCGTCGCCGGCATCGGGCGTTCCGCACGCAACGGCATCCTCATCAAGGGCGGGGAGTACCTCGAGACCTCGGCGAAGATCTCCGCCGTGGCCGTCGACAAGACCGGAACGCTGACCGAGGGACGACCGCAGCTCACCGACATCATCGTCCTCGACCGGAACCTGGATGCGAAGGCGGTGCTCAAGTGGGCGGCCGCGGCGGAAGCCGGTTCAGAACATCCCCTGGCCCGCCCGATTCTCGACACCGCCAGGGACGAGGATGTGGCACCGACGGGTGTGCCCGGTGACGTCACTCCGGTCCCGGGCAAGGGCATCGTCTCCGACGTCGACGGGCGGCGGGTGCTCGTCGGCAACGCGCCGCTGCTCGAACAGTACGGCATCGCCGACGACCGCGGCTCGGCCGCAGAGGCCGAATCGTTGGCCGGTCAGGGACGGACACCGATGATCATCGCCGTCGACGAGTCCGTGATCGGAGTCATCGGCGTCGCCGACCAGGTCCGCGAGGACGCCGGTCGGATGGTGGCCCGGCTCCACGACGCGGGAGTCACGAAGGTCGTCATGCTCACCGGCGACACCCACCTCGTGGCCGAGGCCATCGGTCGGGCGTCGGGCATCGACGAAATCCATGCTTCGCTGCTTCCCGAGGACAAGCTCGACGCGGTCGCGGGTCTGCAGCGTGAGGGGCACACGGTCGCGATGGTCGGCGACGGCGTCAACGACGCCCCGGCCCTGGCGACCGCAGACATCGGGGTCGCCATGGGTGCGGCGGGATCGGCCGTCGCCGTCGAAACCGCGGACATCGCGCTCATGGGAGACGATCTCCTGAAGCTGCCGGAGGCCGTCGGTCTCGCCAAGCGCACGGTGCGGGTGATGAAGCAGAACATCGTCATCGCCCTCGCCACGGTCGTCATCCTCCTCATCGCCGTCTTCGCGGGCGGCGTGACGATGTCGGCGGGCATGCTCGTCCACGAGGGGTCCGTCCTCGTCGTCATCCTCAATGCGATGCGACTGCTGCGCAATGGCCGGGATGCCACCCCGACGGCCACGACCGAACCCGCCACCACGACGACGATCAACACGACCACTGAGACAGATCGGAGCACTGCATCATCATGACTGACACCAATTTCACCGTCGCAGGCAATATCGAGCACTTCACGATCGCGGACATCGCCCAGGCCAACCCGGATTTCCGAAAGGTCATCTGGACCGGGCGCCACGCACAGATCGTCCTCATGACGATTCCCGTGGGAAGCGAGATCGGCGACGAGGTCCACCCGGACACCGATCAGATCCTCACCTTCGTTTCGGGAACCGGTCATGCCGACCTGGCCGGGCACACGCACGCGGTCGAAGCCGGTGACCAGTGTGCCGTCCCGGCCGGGACGCAGCACAATTTCCGCAACACCGGGGATGAGCCTTTGGTCCTCTACACGACCTATTCGCCACCGGAACATGCGGCCGAGGCCGCGTACGCTACGAAGGACGAGGCCGATGCCGCCGAGGCAGCCGGGCAGGACGTGCCACCGCGCGGCTGATCACGGCACCGACCAGGCAGGGCCATCGGGTGACGGACACGGCGCCACCCGATGGCCCGGACACGACCAGAACGATTTCGAAGGAGTCCACGATGACGAAGACGTTGGTATTCACCCAGTACGGAGGCCCGGAGAACCAGGAGCTCAACGATCGCGAGCTGCCGGAGCCGGGTCCCAAACAGATCGCGATCGAGGTGAAGGCGGCAGGAGTCAATCCTGCCGATGCGAAGATCCGCGCGGGCCTGATGGGCGACCACTGGAGCCTGCCGGCTCCGATGGGACGCGAGGCCTCCGGCATCGTCACCGCGCTCGGCAGCGAGGTCGAGGACTTCGCCGTCGGCGACGCGGTGACCGGACTGGTCGCCAAGGGCAACGGAGCCTTCGCCGAGGCCACCCTGCTGCGCGCCTCGCAGACAGTGGCCAAACCCGAGGAGCTGACGTTCGTCGATGCTGCGGCCCTGCCGGTGGCCGGCGGCACCGCCTATGATGTCACCCACCAGATCGAGTTGGAGCCCGGGCAGACGATGCTCATCCTCGGTGCCGGAGGAGGTGTCGGACTGATCGCCGCTCAGATCGGCCGGGTCCACGAATTCTCCGTCATCGGAGTCGCCAGCGCAGCGAAGAGGCCGCTCATCGAATCGACGGGGGCGACTTTTGTCGAATCTGGTTCCGGGGCGGCCGAACGAGTGCGGACGATCGCTCCCGAGGGTGTGGATCTCGTCATCGACCTCGTGGGCGGTCAAGCGCTGCGGGAGATCGCCGAGGCGGCTTCGGCCCCCGGAAGGATCGTCTCGACGGCGGACCCGGACACCGCGGCCGAACTCGGCGGGGCAGGCGTGCAGCGCACCAAAGAGGGGCTGGCGAAGATCGTCGAGGTCGCCGAGTACGGACTCATCGACGCGATGGTCGCGGGGACCTACCCGCTGGCCGAGGTCGAGCAGGCGATCGCCATCGTCGAGGACGGTCACGCGGGCGGAAAGATCGTCGTCGTCCCCTGAGCCCTGGCCCGTCCACCTCGCCAGGGAACGAGCACCCCTGCTGTGCCCTACTCCCCGCGGCCGATGGCCTCGACGGCGCTCGGGTCGGACGAACGGAGGAAGTCTTCGATGCGCGCGGCCTCTTCGCCCTCGCCGATCGCACCGGCGGCACGGCCGAGGGCGTAGAGCGCGCGAAGGAAACCGCGGTTGACCTCATGCGAGTACGGGATCGGGCCGGCTCCGCGCCAGCCGGCGGCGCGCAGGGCGTCGAGTCCGCGGTGGTAGCCGACACGGGCGTAGGCATAGGCGTCGACGAGGCGGCCTTCCTTGTGCGCCTCATCGGCGAGCTCGGCCCACGCCAGGGACGAAGCCGGCAGTGCTGCGGCGACGTCGATGGGCTCTTCACCCGCGTCGATGCGCGTGCGGGCCTCGACGTCCGGGTGATCCTCGGGCAGGTAGGTCGGCTGCGGGCCGAGCTGGCTGGCATCCAGGTTGCCGATGTGCGATGGGTTGCCGATGGGCTGAGTCATGATATCTCCTGAATCGTTGTCGGGGGCGTCTTCGTCATCGTCTCGCCGAGGCGGCTGCTCGCCCCGGCACCATGGTCAGTCGGTCTTCACTTCGGAGGGCAGGACCTTGTACGGGTTCGTGCTCAGCGCGCCGACGACACCGGCGTCGGCAAGCGTCTCGAGCTGCTTCTTGTCCTTGACGTCGGTGGCCCACACATCGAGGTCGACCCCGGTCCATTTCCCAGCGACATCGGCCTCGACGGCCAGGGCCGTGTATCCGGCACCGGAAAGCGACTCGTTCCGTGTTGCCGTCACGTCCCCGGTGAACATGGCGCCGACGCCGGCATCGGCGGCGGCACGGGCCACCTCGGGGTCATCGGTGCGCACGAGCGTCGAATCCTCGAGCCCCGCCTCGGTGATGGTATTCAATGCGGGGGTGGCCACCTCGGTGGAGTCGATGGCGGGCATGAACACGGTGTCCCCGCCGAACTCGTCGACGATCTGGTCCCAGGTCATCGGGTCGCCGGGGCTCGTGTCCTTGCGGGCCGGTTTGATGGTCTGGTCGAGGAATTCGTCGGCGTCGAGCTCGTCGAGGCTCGTCTTCAGGCCCATGTCCTCGGCGGCGGTCTCCGGGTTCGCGGCCACGATCGTACCGTCGCCCAGCGCGGTGAGCGTGGGTGCCGGCAGGTAGCCGAACTTCACGTTCTCGGTGAAGGCGAGCTTCGAGTTCGCCGGGTACACCGAAGATCCGCCGTCGAGGGCGCCCACGGCCGGTGGGTTGAGCGAATCGACGGTCAGCTGGTCGTCGGAGCCGAAGAGGTTCATCGCGAACACACCCGCGACGAGGAGGACGACGATGATTCCGGCCCACAGGGGTGCGTTGAACTTCTTCGGCTCGGGACGATCGGGCACGGGAATGCGTTCGCGGGATTCGGGATCGACGCTCGGCAGCGGATCAGTGGTGCCGCGGCCGTAGCGGTCCCGGTGGGCCCGGTTCGGCTTCTTCTTGCTCATCGGCTGCTGTCCTTCGTCGTTCCGGCCCCGGTGACGAGTCCCCGGAGGAACCCGGCGCCCCAGCACAGGTGCATGGTCGGCAGGACGATGCCGAACCAGAATCGCTCACGTCGTCCGCAGTCCTTCGCCGCCGAGGCGGTGGCCAGGATTCCGGCGATGTAGCCGAAGCTCGGCACGTGGATGAGCGAGGTGAACCGGCGGAGGAACTTCGGCCACCGCTTCGTCGATCCGGACAGTTGGAGCACGGTCTCGATGACGGCCGCGCCCATGCCGAGCACGAGCAGCGGCGGGGCGAAGTAGCGCAGCGAGTTCTGGGATCCGTAGCGGCGGATGAGTTCGGCCCGCCAGATTCCGGTGGCCCAGAACTGTTGGGCGATCTTCGCCCAGGTGCCGCGCGGCCAATAGGTGACTTCCATGTCGGGGTTGAACCAGATGCGGCCGCCGGCGGTGCGGATGCGCAGGTTGAGCTCCCAGTCCTGACCGCGTTTGATGCCTTCGTCGAACCCGCCGAGGTGGTCGAACACTTCCCGACGGTAGACGCCGAGGTAGGCCGATTCGGCTTCCTGCGCCTCGTCGCCGGAGTGGTACGCGGGACCGCCGAGGCCGACCGGGGACATATAGGCCCGCGCCACGGCTCTCTGGAAGGAGGTCCTGCCGCGGGCGAGCATGAGTCCCCCGCAGTTCGCGGCCTTCGTCTCACGCAGAGTGTCGATGGCCTGTCTGGTGTAGTCGGGCCTGAGTCCGGAGTGCGCGTCGACGCGGATGATCACCGGGTGTCGGGTCGCGGCGATGGCGAGGTTGAGCCCGATCGGGGTCGCGGCCTGCGGATTGTCGACCGTCTGGATCCGCGGATCACGCGCAGCCATCGACTCGATGATGGCGTTCGTATCGTCGGTCGAGGGACCGAGAGCCAGCACGATCTCTTTGTCGCCGTCATACTCCTGCGCGAGGATCGTGGTGATCGCCTGCTCGATGTGCTCGGCCTCGTTGAGGACCGGCATGATGAAGGAGACACCGGGCTTCTCGGCCAGCGGCGGAAGGCCCTCCGGGGTCAGGATCTCAAGTACTTTCGACACGCTGTCAATCTTCCCATACCCGCGCGCACCCGGTCTTGAGGGGGCATACAGGTGGGCGCTCTCGCCGAGGCGGCTCCGCCTCACCACGAACCCGTCGCCGAAGCGTTGAGCGAAGATTCCGAAGCAAATAAATAAAACAAATATCGTTTACTCGCGTTGGCTCATCATGCGACGTGCCGCGACGAGCGCGGTGAAGGCCGCAGTGAAAGTTGGAGCAGGTCAGCTCAGCTTCGCACGACATAGAAACTGCAGGCCCCGCAACATGGGGAACAGCGATGCCATTTCCCGCTCGGCCGAGAGTGTTAAAGTAAATAGAATAAATACGATTCGGCAATGTGGTGTTGGAGGCTCGAATGTCTGATTCACCAATGTACGGCCCCAGCCCATTTACCCCGGGGTACAGCAAACCCCCTCTGGTGTTCGGCGGCCACAGAACAGAGCTCAACGAAATCACTGAAGTCTTTCGTACACTCGACTTCGGGGAGAACGATTCGCTGCTGATCTCGGGGCTTCGCGGCTCCGGCAAAACGTCTATGTTGGCGAGGCTTCAGGACGCAGCACGTGAAGCAGGATGGATCGTCCTTGCGGATGACGCAAGTAAGGGCCTCATGGAACGGATCACTGAGTCTTCCATCCCACGTGAAATCAATCGGCTCACGGAGACGACCCGCGCGAGGCTCAGCAGCATAGGGATATGGAAGTTCTCAGCCAGCTTCGAATATATCGACCGAAGTCGAAGTGTAAAACCACTGCTTCGCGACGATCTGATTGCTCTCTCCACCGCCTTGAACGGTGAAGCAGGGATCCTCATCACCGTTGACGAAGTGTCGTCAGGAAAAGTCCGCTTGCGCGAGCTGTCTCGTTTCGCCCTTGAAGTCGCTCATGCAAAGTCTGAGGGCTCGAACATCATGATCGCATTTGCCGGGATCAAGGTGGATCTGGATGAACTGGCGAAGAACGACCACACAACGTTCATACGACGCTCTCGCGATCTGGATTTCCGTCGGCTGAACCCCAAAGAGACCAGGCACGTACTTGAAGAGACCATTCGCATCGCAGGCAGGGCGATCAATCCCGAGGCATTGGAACTCCTCATCCGTGTGACCCAAGGCTATCCATACCTGATTCAGTTAGCCGGTGACTATGCATGGAGAAACTCACCTGCCGAGGAGACGATATCAGTTGAGGACGCACAGATCGCTCACGACAAAGCAATCAGATCAGTGCAGCGACGAGTTATCAGCCGAGTATATGAAGATCTCTCAGAGCGAGACAGAGATTTCGTCAACGCAATGGCGGTCGACGAAGCGGGACGAAGCAAGATGTCAGACATAGCCGACCGTATGGGCACATACGGGCAATATGCGCAGATCTACAAAACCAGATTGATCAACAGCGGGTACGTTCAACCCGATGGTCGGGGGTATGTCGCATTCTCGCTCCCCTATCTTGGCGATTACATTCGATCAATGGCCCCGCAACACCCTTCAAGCGCAGGAGGGACCAACGACTGGAGTGCATACCCGCCACCGCCGACCGTGTGAAAACGCGCCTAACGGACTCGAGCCTCGCACCGCAAGTCATGGCGCGAGGCTCGAGCGGGGCCACCTCGGCGAGCTGCGATCACTCGATCATCTTCGGGCCGTACAGATGGTCCCGTCGAAGCGGACGACATCGCCGCTGAGCATGCGGTTGTCGACAATGCGGGTGACGACACGGAAGCCCAGCGTCGACACATCACGAGCTATCGGCAGGGTCATGCCGGCCATGACGGCCTTCGACGCGGAGTGTGCCGCCTGCCCGATCTGACCGTCGAAGGCAGCCACCGAGGCGGTGTTGACGATGATGCTCCATTCACCGTCGTCGCCCCGTTGGCGCCGGACGCCTCGCCGAGGCCGAGGTCCGGCTCACAGACCCCGAGCGATGAGCTCCTTCATGATTTCGTTCGTGCCGCCGTAGATCTTCTGCACCCGGGAATCGGCGTAGAGGCGAGCAATCGGGTATTCGACCATGTATCCGTAGCCGCCGAATACCTGCAGGCAGCGGTCGACGACCCGGTTCTGAGCATCCGTGGCCCAGTACTTCCCGGCCGACGCCTGCTCTGTTGTCAGCGTTCCCCTGATGCGTTCGCTGGTGAGGTGGTCGATGAAGGTGCGGACGGACAATGCCTCGGTGGCACATTCGGCGAGGACGAACTTCGTGTTCTGGAAACCGAGGATGGGCCTGCCGAAGGCCTCCCGCTCCTTCGCATAGGCGACGGTCTCCCGGACGGCGAATTCCGCGGTCGCGGCACCGCCGACGGCGATCGCCAACCGTTCCTGAGGCAGCTGCTGCATGAGTTGGATGAACCCGCGGCCCTCGACTCCGCCGAGGACGTTCTCGGCCGGGACGCGCATGTCCTCGAAGAACAGCTCCCGCGTGTCCTGTCCATGCAGTCCGACCTTCTCCAGCACACGTCCGCGGGAGAACCCCGGCAGATCATTCACTTCGGCCACGATGAGCGAAACACCCTTCGCACCGGGTTCGTCGCTCGTGCGGGCCACGATGATGACGAGGTCGGCGTGGGACCCGTTGGTGATGAAGGTCTTGGCGCCGTTGATGACGTATTCGTCGCCGTCACGCACCGCCCGGGTCGTGATGCTCTGCAGGTCCGAGCCGGTGCCCGGTTCGGTCATCGCGATCGACGAGACGAGCTCGCCGGTGGCCATGCGGGGCAGCCACCTGCGCTTCTGCTCTTCGGTTCCGAAGGCATTGATGTAGTGGGCGTTGATCGTCGAGTGGACGCTGTTGCCCCAGGCGGTGTCGCCGACGAACCCCTGTTCCTGGAGGAACACCGCCTCGTGGGCGAAGGTGCCGCCACCGCCGCCGTATTCTTCGGGGATCGAGATGCACAGCAGACCGGCGTCGCCGGCCCGGGTCCACGTTTCGCGATCGACCTGTTTCTGTTCGGCGAAGCGGGCTTCGTGCGGCACGATCTCCTTGCCGAAGAATCCGCGTGCCAGATCACGCAGGTCGTCGGTCTCCTGGGTTTCCCAGGCGCCGCGGTATCCGTCGAGAATCATTTTTCGTCTCCTGAAATTGATGGTTGAGCTGGTGGCAGCGGGTTGAACGGGGGTACGGGGTCCTTGAGTGGGACTTTCGTGTGGGGCGGGGATGCGCGAGTGGGGATTGTGCGTCCGAGTCACCTCGGCGAGGGAGCGATCACACGAGGGCGACCGGCTCGATCGGCAGTTCGTGTTCCGCGGCGAAGGCGACCCAGTGCGCCGTCGGCTCGGCTGCGAAGACCCGCTCGAGTTCTTCGTGCTCCGACCCGAGGAGGGACCCCAGCGCCTTCGCGAAGTGCGGTTCGAGACACGCCACGGCAACGTGCCCGTCGGCCGTGGGATAGGTGCGGTAGACCGGCAGACCCCCGCCGAGGTGGCCCCCCGGTGTGCTCATTTTGTGCCGTGCCGGCCCTGCCGCCCATTCGGCCGCCTCATCGAGGACGACCCGCCGGACGACTCCGCCGGTGCGCTGACCGGCGTCCTGACCGGCATCGCGTCGGGCCTCGAGTTCACGCAGCCCCGCCAGGGCCTGGAGTGCGGCGTGCTCTCCGCCGAGGACATCGGCGACGGGCACCGTGGGCATGGTCCCGGGCAGGAGGGTGGAGTGAGCGGCCTGGTAGGTGAGGTCGTGACCGGGGACGTCGGCACGGTCGCCGGCGAATCCGACGATCTCGACGTGGACCAGTCCGTGCTCGTCGACGAGTTCCGGCAGGCCGAGTGCCGCTGCCGCGCGCGGACGCATCGAGGTGAGCAGCAGATCGGCCTCGGCCAGAAGCGCATTGAGCTGCCCCGCTCCTGCTCCGTCCTTGAGGTCGATGGTGCGGATCTCCTGCCCGGCGGTGAGCTCCTGGTAGTAGTCGGGGTACAGCAGGTTGAGGGGATCGCCGACGGGCGGCTCGACCTTGATCACCCGGGCTCCGATCGAGTGCAGACGTGCGGCCGCCAATGGTCCGGGAAGATTGACGGCAAGCGAGATCACCGTGATTCCGGCGAGCGGTTGAGGGGCAGTCATTCTTGGGGCCTCCGGTCGAGTCGACTACTCACTTTTGAACAAACATATAGGATGTTGAAAGACCGTTCAATGCCGCGGAGGGAATCCGTCCCGCGAAGCCGGCAGTGTGCATCACGAAGTCGGCAGCATGCGCCGACCTGAGACAATGACGGCGGACGACAGAGGTGAGGACATGAGCGTGCCGATGAATGTGGACAAGGGAACCAGCAGCGCCGACGCCGGCGGCCCCTCGGGGACCGACCTCACCAGCCGGGCCCGCATCCGCAATGCGGGGCTCCACCAGTTCGCGACGACCGGCTTCGCCGGCACACCCCTGCGCGCCATCGCCTCCGAAGCCGGAGTGGCCATCGGTCTGATCTCGCATCATTTCGGTTCGAAGGACGGTCTCCGAGAAGCCGTCGAGGGCTGGGTCGTCGACCAATTCGCCGCAGCGATCACCGGTGCTGATGACGCCGCTGCGAACTCCGTCGCAGATACGGCCGCTCGCGATGCCGCGGTGGCCCGGATGCTCGAGAACAATCCGCTCATCGTCGGCTATCTGCGTCGCGAACTCCTCGAAGACTCCGCCGATCGCACTCTCATCACTCGCCTGGCCCGGCTCTCGCTGCAGAGCGTCGACTCGATGCGCTCGGGCGGCGTCGCCTCCACGGACAGGGATCGCGTCGATCAGGTCGTCACCGTCATGGTCCGCCAGCTGGGCAGACTGTTCCTTCAGCCGCTCGTCGATCAGGTCGTCGACTCATTTCCCACTGATGAGCGCCCGGCTGCCAAGCCGGAGCTGACGATCACCGTGCGCACACCGCAGGACTGACCCACCCCAGGACTGACCCAGCTCAACTGCACCCGCCTCATCTGACCCAGCTCAGCTGCACCCGCCTCACCTGCGCGGTTATCATGCCCTCTGCCCTCCGGGTTGTGCCGTGTCGCACATTCCCGTACATTGACAACATAGGACATCATACGTCTTACGTGTCAGTCCTAAATGTCAGATGGGGCTTCCGCTCGCACTCACGCCCGCGCCGGCCCTCTCCATCATCCACGTGAGGAGGGAGCATGGACGCTCCGGGACTCGGCGGCCTCAACTGGGCCGTGATCATCATCTACCTCTTGGCCACTCTCGGCATCGCGGTCTGGTTCACCCGCCGAGCAGGCAGAGGCAAGGATGCCTTCTTCAAGGCCGAAGGGCGGATCCCGGCTTGGGCGGCGGGCTTCTCCATCTACGCGACGACGCTGTCGGCGATCACCTATATGTCCACACCCGAGCAGGCGTTCCTCGCCGATTGGTCCTATGCGGCCGGCAACATAGCGATCTTCGCAATCGTCCCGCTGCTCGTGATCTTCTACATCCCGTTCTTCCGCAAGCTCGACGTCACCACGGCGTATGAGTACCTCGAGGAGCGCTTCGGCCCGAGCATCCGCGTGCTCGGCTCGGTCCTCTTCGTCCTCTTCCACATCGGCCGCGTCGCCATCGTCATCTACCTGCCGACGCTGGCCATCAGCTCGGTCACCGACATCAACCCGGCCGTCGTCGCCGGAGCCGTCGGCGTGCTCTCGGTCGTCTACACCTTCCTCGGCGGCATCGAGGGCGTCATCTGGTCCGATGTCGTCCAGGGCATCATCCTCCTCGTCGGTGCCGCAGTTATCCTCATCTTCGGCATCATGGCCATCGACGGCGGGCTCGGCACGGTCGCCGCCGACGCTGCGGCCGATGACAAGTTCATCTCCGCCGACAACTGGAAGTTCGGCGGAGCGGCAGCGGCCATCCCGATCGTCTTCCTCGGTTCGGTCTTCAACAACCTGCACCAGTACACGGCCAGCCAGGACGTCGTCCAGCGCTACCAGACCACGGACTCGCCGAAGTCGACGGCGCGTTCGCTCATCGTCAACGGCTTCCTCGCCCTGTTGACGATCCCGCTGTTCTACGGCATCGGCACCGTCCTCTTCAGCTTCTACCGGCACGCGGAGTCGCTGCCGGAGGGCTTCAACACCTCGGCGCTCGTGCCGTACTTCGCGGTCACCGCTCTGCCCGCCGGCATCTCGGGCCTGCTCATCGCCGCGATCTTCGCCGCTGCGCAGTCGACGATCTCGTCGAGCCTCAACTCGATCTCGGCCTGCGTGACCGTCGACATCCGCGACCGCTTCTTCCCATCGAAGGACGGAGCGCCTCGCACCGGGGTCGGCTTCTCCCGCGCCGTCATCGTCATCGTCGGAGCCCTGTCCGTCGGCGTCGCGCTCTACCTCTCGGCGACCGATCAGGCCCAGACCTGGGACCTGTTCCTGTCGATCACCGGACTCTTCGGCGTCCCGTTGGCCGGCGTCTTCGCCCTCGGGATCTTCACGAAGCGGGCGAACACCTCGGGAGTGCTGGCAGGTCTCCTGCTCGGTGCCGCACTGGCCTGGATCGTCCAGGACACGGCCGGACTCTCGCCCTTTGCCGTCTCCACCGTCGCATTCGTCGGCGCCATGGTCTTCGGCTACCTCATCTCCCTGCTCACCGGGACGATGCAGCGCGGCCGCAGCGACCACGATGTGCTGCCGCTGACGATCTTCGGCAAGCGCTCGGCCTACACTCGCCGAGTTCCCACCGAACCTGCCCGGGCGGTCGCCGCATCCGCGGCCTCCTCCCGTGCGGTCTCCGAGGCCTCATCCCCCGCAGTCTCCGCCGACTCAGCCCCGACGATCGGATCGGATCCGACCGAGCCCGGGGCCGCCTCGGCGAGCAATGATAAGAACGACAAGTAAGGACACGACCATGACTGACTTCCACGGCATCATCCCCCCGCTGCTGACCCCGCGCACGGCGCACGGTGAGATCGACCGGGCGGGGCTGGCCGCCCTCGTCGACCACCTCGTCGCCGGCGGGGTGCACGGAATCTTCGTGCTCGGGTCCTCCGGCGAGGTCCCGTACCTGACGAACACCGAGCGTGACCTCGTGCTCGAAACCGCGCTCGAGGCCGCCGCCGGCCGGGTGCCCGTGCTCGTGGGCATCAGCGAGCAGACGACCACCCGGGTTCTCGACGAGGCCGACCGTCTGCTGGCCATCGGCGGTGACGCCGCCGTCGTGACCACGCCGTTCTATGCCCTGTCCGATGCCGCCGAGGTGGAGCGCCACCTGCGCGCCGTCGCCGCCCATATCAGCGTGCCCGTCTTCGCCTACGACGTGCCGGTGCGCACGCATATGAAGATGCCGCTCGACGTCCTCGTCCGCCTCGCCGAGGAGGGTGTGATCGCCGGAGTCAAGGATTCCTCCGGTGATGACGTCGGATTCCGCCGTCTGCTGCTGGCGACGAAGCACCTGGACGACTTCGCCGTGTTCACCGGCCACGAGGTCGTCACCGACGGTGCGATGCTCAGCGGGGCGGCGGGCATCGTCCCCGGCCTCGGCAATGTCGACCCCGCCGGATACGTGCGCATCTATGATGCGGCGAAGGCCGGCGACTGGCAGGCTGCGGCTGCCGAACAGGACCGTGTGGCAGCCCTGTTCGACATCACCGGGGTCGCCACGCCGGGTCGCGTCTCCGCGGGTGCGGCGGGGCTCGGCGGGTTCAAGACCGCCCTGCGGCTCATGGGCGTCATCGACTCGAACCGGATGGCCGAGCCGATGGAGGCGCTCAACGCCGATGAGGCCGAGCGCGTCCGCGAGATCGTCAGCACTGCAGGACTGCTGTGACCCTGCCCGCCACCGTCGCCGTCGATGTCGGAGGCACGAAGATCCGTGCCGGCTCCGTCATCGACGGCGAACTTGCGCACGTGCGCAGCGTCCCGACGCCTGCGACCGCAGGTGCCCGGGCCGTTCTCGACACCATCGCCGAGGTGGCCGCCGCCGTCATCACGGAGACGTCGAGTGCGCGTGGCGCGGAGACCGGCGGTCATGGCGGTGCCGCGACTGCCGGTCATGGCAGTGCCGGATCCGGCGGTCTTGCCGGGGGCGGGGACGGCTCGGGTTCCGACCTCGTATGGCGGATCGGCATCGGCGCGGCCGGGGTCATCGACCCGTCGAGCGGTCTCGTCGTCTCCGCGACGGAGTCCCTGCCCGGATGGGCCGGAACGGACCTGGTCGCTGAACTCACTGCGCGCACCGGCCTTCCCGTGCGCGTCGTCAACGATGTGCACGCCCATGCCCTCGGCGAGGCCGCCGCCGGAGCCTCCCGCGGTACTCGAAGCTGCCTGCTCGTCGCGGCGGGCACCGGAATCGGCGGCGGGTTCATCGCCGATGGGCATCTGCTCACGGGCCGGAATTCCGCGGCCGGTCATATCGGTCATGTGCCCGTCGCGGCTGCGACCGGTCTGGGCTGCCCGTGCGGCGGAACCGGCCACGTCGAAGCCATTGCCTCGGGTCCGGCTGTTCTCGAAACCTACCTGCGCTTGGCCTCTGGCGCTGCCGAGTCCGCTTCCGGGCCGGCGGAGCCTGCGGCACACGAACATTCCCACAATCAGGAATCGGCGAATCCGTCCAGCTCCTCCTCGGGGCCAAATTTAGGATCCGATCGTGATACGGGGGCGGCCGCCTCGGCGAACTCAGCGTCCGTCCCAGCCAACACCCGAGAATTGGCGGCGGCCGCCTCGGCGGGGGATGAACTGGCGTTTCGCGCCTTCGACATCGGGGCGCGTGCCCTCGGGTCGGCACTCGGCGGGATCGTCAATGTCCTCTCCCCCGAAGTCGTCGTCATCGGCGGCGGACTCGCCGAGATGGACGGCATCTGGTGGAACCCCCTCCGGGCGGCCTTCGCCGCGGAACTCATCCCCGCCGCCTCCGGAGCTCAGCTCGTGAAGGCAGAATTGGGACAGGATGCCGCGCTCATCGGCGCCGCCGGCCTGTGGAACGACGAACCCGGCGAGACGTGCTGAGACGCCTCCCTCCCATCACGCCAACAACCTGACCAACGCGCCGAACGGCGAGAAGAACCGCGAGAAGAACGGCCAGAAGAAGGAGACTCACTGATGCTGTCGAAGACCGAGATCCTCGAGGCACTGCAGGGGCGGCTCATCGTCTCCGCACAGGCCTATCCCGGCGAGCCGATGCGCGATCCGAGAACGATGGCGCAGGTGGCGGCCTCGGCGGTCAGCGGAGGAGCGGCGGCCGTGCGGGTGCAGGGCCTCGACGACATCCAGGCGACCCGCTCGGCCGTCGAGGTCCCGATCATCGGCCTGTGGAAGGACGGCAAGGACGGGGTCGTCATCACTCCGACCTTCCAGCACGCCTATGCGGTGGCTCTGGCCGGATCCCACATCGTCGCCCTCGACGGGACACGGCGTGAACGACCCGACGGGCTGAGCCTGGCCGAGACGGTCGAACGCCTCCATGAGCAGACGAACGCCCTGGTCATGGCCGATTGCGGCAGCCTTGACGACGCGAAAGCCGCGGTCGAGGCCGGCGCCGACATCATCGGCACGACCCTGGCCGGCTACACCGGCGAACGGGCGAAGACCGAGGGTCCCGATCTCGGACTCATCAGCGCCCTCCGACGTGCGGAACTGCCCGCGCTGCTCGTCGCCGAGGGCCGCATCCACACCCCGCTGCATGCCGCCGCCGCGGTCGATGCCGGCGCCGACTCCGTGGTCGTGGGCACCGCGATCACGCATCCGACGACGATCACCTCATGGTTCACCGAGGCGGTCGAGGGCTGAGTTCGCTCAGAGGCTCTGCCACTCCGGTTTGTTCTCGTACGCGTGGCGGTAGTAGTCGCCGAGCTGCAGCCGCGACGCCGCCGCATCGTCGAGCATGACCGTGACGTGCGGGTGCATCTGGAGCACGGTCGCCGGCCACATCGCGGAGATCGGTCCCTCGACCATCTGATGCACGGCCTCGGCCTTGTTGCCGCCGGTCGCAACGAGCACGAGGTGTTTGGCCTCCATGATCGTGCCCAGCCCCTGGGTCAGGCACAGCTTCGGCACCTGCTCGACGTCGCCGTCGAAGAACCGCGCATTGTCGAGCCGCGTCTGGTGCGTCAGGGACTTCACTCGCGTCCGCGAGGCCAGGGATGACCCGGGTTCGTTGAACGCGATGTGACCGTCGCTGCCGATCCCGAGGATCTGCAGGTCGATCCCGCCCGCCTCGGCGATCTTGTGTTCATAGTCCGCCGAGGCGGCCGCCAGGTCATCGACCGACCCTTCCGGACCGTGGACGGCCCCCTCGGCGAAGTCGACGCGCGTGGCGATCTCGGTGTCGATGACGTTGCGATAACGCTGCGGATGGTCCTCGGCGATGCCGACGTATTCGTCGAGCATGAACGCCTGCGCGTGGGCGAAGGACAGCCCTTCGTTCTTGTGGCGGGTGGTCAGCTCATCGTAGATGCGCAACGGGCTCGATCCGGTGGCCAGCCCGATGACCGGGGCGGCTTCGGTGCGCAGCAGCCGCTCGATCGCGTCGGCAACGAGTTCCGACAGCGTGTATTCGTCGGCGATGACGACTTCCATGTGGTCTCCTTCGTCGTTCAGTCAATCATTTCTGCTCGAGGGCGCGCATGATCGGCTCATAGTGGGCGGTGATCGCGGCGCGGAAAGCCGCGGCATCGCCGGATTCCGCCGCTTCGAGCATGAGGCCGTGGGCCTGCGCTGTCTGCTCGAGGTCGGCGGCCACGGCGACGTTGAGTTTGGGCAGGACGGCCGTGTGCACATCCCAGAACGCTGCGACGAGTTGGCCGACGAGCGAGTTGCCGAGTTTCGCGAGCAGTCCCGTGTGGAAGGCGCGATCCTGCTGCGGGAAGGTCTTGCCGGCGGCGGCGAGCCCGGTCATCTCATCGACGAGGGAGTGCAGGTCCGGGTTCGAGGTTCCGCGCAGTGCGTCGACGATCTGCGCGGACATTCCGTGGTCGAGGGCCTTGCGCACCTCGACGACATCGCGGAGGGCGTCGAGGTCGTCACCGGGGCTGAGCACGCCGCGGAAGACGAGGGCTTCGACGAGGGCATCGAGCGTCATCTCGCCGACGTACGTGCCGTGGCCGTGGCGGACGTCGACGATGTCGAGGGTCGAGAGTTTGCGGATGGCTTCCCTGACGTTCGACCGCGAGACGCCGAGGCGGGTGCACAGTTCGCCTTCGGTCGGCAGCAGGTCCCCGGGACGCAGACCGTCGGAGAGGATGAGATCCTTGATCCTGTCGGACGTCGTCACTTTCCGTCCGGTCTCTGTCGTCTCCGCCATGATCACCTTCTGCTGGTCGTTCCACGCTGAGCTTCCAGTATACGTCTGACATCAGATGTATCGGTGATGAGTTCCCTCCTCGAGACGAGAGCCAGCGTCCTTGTCATATACGCGGCGCTCGATGACTACTAGAGTGATAGGAGTCAGCGGTCGTCGCACGGCCGACAACCACGACCCATTGGAGGAGTCATGAGTGGAGTGGCGGTCACCATCGCCGTTGTCATCATCATCCTCGTCGTCGCCGTCCTGCTGTTCGGGAAGCTGCGCACGAGCGTGTTCTTCACGGTGAAGACGCAGGAGAACGTCATCGTCGAACGATTCGGCAAGTTCAAGAAGGTCGCGCGGCCGGGGCTGAACACGAAGGTGCCGTTCATCGAGACGACGAGCAGGCCGATCTCGCTGCGCGTCCAGCAGCTCGAGGTCAACATCGAGTCGAAGACGAAGGACAATGTCTTCGTCACCGTTCCCGTCGCGGTCCAGTACGTCGTCGAAGAGGACAACGTCGCCGATGCCTATTACCGTCTGGCGAATTCGGAGGAGCAGATCCGCTCCTATGTCTTCGACACCGTCCGTTCGGCGTTGTCGGGACTCACGCTCGACACCGCGTTCGAGTCGAAGGACGACATCGCCGAAAACGTCGAGCGCCGACTGTCGGAGTCGATGAAGCGCTACGGCTTCAAGATCGTGAGCACTCTGGTCACGGACATCACCCCTGATCCGCGCGTGCGGGATTCGATGAACTCGATCAACGCCGCGCAGCGTGACAAGGTCGCCGCGCAGTCGCTGGCCGAGGCCGACAAGATCAAGCGCGTGACTCAGGCACAGGCCGAATCCGAGGCGATGCGCCTGCACGGTGAAGGCGTGGCCGCTCAGCGGAAGGCGATCGCCAACGGCATCGCCGAACAGTACGCATTGCTCCAGGAGGTGGGCATCCACAAGACCGCCGAGCAGCTGCTGATGATGACCCAGTACTTCGACACGATGCAGAACGTCGCGCAGGAGGGCCGGTCGAACGTGCTGTTCATGCCGTCGAACCCGGGCGGACTGGGCGAGATGGGTCAGGAGATCCGCAACGCCCTGTTCGCCGCCAATGCCGCCGACGAAGGCTCGCATCTGCCCGCTCCGCAGGGCCGCGACGACGCGGGCGATGATTCCAGGCGCAGCTCCGGCAGCGGCGCCGACCGTACGAACGTCCCGCCGCAGCCGACGACTCCCCCGGCAGATCGGTCCGGGCAGTATGCCGGCGGACAGGGCCAGGCAGGCTCCGGACAGGGAGCGGGCGGACAGGGTCAACCGGGGCAGGGCCAGCCGGGGCAGGGCCAAGGTCAGCACGGTCAGCAGAGACACACGGATCCGCGCTCCGCGGCCCAGTCGGCCGTTCGCGCCGCCGCCGAGCAGTGGCGCAACCGCCGCGGCGGCAACCAGGGCTGAGCCTGCAACGCTGAGCCGGCCGGCAGTGCTGAACCGGCCGGCAGAGCTGAACCGGCCGGCAGCGCTGGGCCGGCAGACACCGCTCAGCGTACACCGCCGAGGGGCGAGTGAAGAGAGATCTTCACCCGCCCCTCATCCGTATGCGCACCCGCAACTCCACGTGGGAACTCCCCCGCCGGCGGGGCCCTCCCCGCAGGAACTCGCCGCCACCTGGGAACTCCTCTTCCTAGAAACTCGCCGCCACCTGAGAACTCCTCCTCCTGGGAAGTCGACGCCATCCGTGAACTGACTGACTCCTGAGAACTCGCCGCCTCCCGGAATTATTAGTTGTGCACAATTGAATTGTGTGCAACCATTTTCATATGAACGCGCTCGATCTCGACCGGCAGCTCTGCTTCGCTCTCTATTCGGCGTCACGAGCGATGACGGCGTCGTACAAGGATCTGCTTGCCGAACTCGGCATCACCTATCCGCAGTATCTGGTGATGCTCGTGCTGTGGGAGGATGGCTCCGACGACGATGGTGTGACGGTCAAGCGCCTCGGCGAGCGTCTGCAGCTCGACTCGGGCACGCTCTCCCCTCTGCTGTCACGACTCGAATCGCTCAGCTTCGTCACCCGTCATCGTTCCGCCGAGGATTCGCGCAGAGTTCTCGTCCGCGCCACCGCCGAGGGCGCAGCGGCCAAAGAACGCGCCGAATGCGTTCCTGCCTGGATCGGTGAGCGCACGAACCTTGATCCCGGCTCGATGCCCGAGTTACTGGAGACTCTGCGCACGCTGACGAGGAACCTGCGCGCGGAACCCGCGCCCATCGAGTCCCCCGACCCCCTACCGCACCATTGAACTCACACCCCACCTCTGCATTCTCAGCGCGCCACTGACCCAGTGCTGCACCGCTGACCCCACATTTCACCACCGACCCCACTGATCACCACTGATCCGACAATGCACCACCAACGGAAGGAAACATCATGAAGGCTCTCTACACAGCAGAAGCACTGGCCACAGGCGAAGGCCGTGACGGCCACGGACGCACGAGTGACGGAAAAGTCGATGTCGATCTCGCGACTCCGACCGAGATGGGCGGCAGCGGCAATGGCACGAATCCCGAACAGCTCTTCGCCGTCGGCTACGCGGCCTGCTATCACTCAGCGCTGCGCCTCGTGGCCGGTCAGGCCAAGGCGAACGTCGACGATTCCACGGTCGGCTCACGCGTGAGCATCGGCAAGAACAATGAGGGCGGGTTCCAGCTCGCCGTCGAACTCGAGGTCACACTCCCGCACCTCGACAAGGCCGAGGCCCAGGCGCTGGCCGACAAGGCCCACAAGGTGTGCCCGTACTCCAACGCCACCCGCGGCAACATCGACGTCACCATCACCGTCACCGACGACTGAGCGGCAACTCGGCTGCCGGGAGTCGGCGGCACCCCTCCGGCGGGTGACCAATACCGGCGCGCCGGCACGGGCCACGACCTCCGGCCGCAACAACAACTGAGGGGCGGGTGAAGATCTCTCTTCACCCGCCCCTCAGTGCCGTTCTGATCCAGCAGCCGGCCCGCAGACCTTGCCTCACCCAAACCTCAGCTGACGCCAGCGGACCTCAGCGCGACGTTATGACCTCAGCGCTCGGCCATCGCCTCGAGCGCGGACTTCTCGACCGCCTCGGCGACGGCCGGAGCGACTCGGGAATCGAGCGCACCGGGCACGATGTAGCCGGGCTCGAGGTCATCGCCGACGAGATCGGCGATCGCACGAGCGGCGACGAGCTTCATATCGTCGGTGATCTCGGATGCATCAGCGTCGAGCGCACCGCGGAAGATTCCGGGGAATGCGAGGACGTTGTTGATCTGGTTCGGGAAGTCGCTGCGCCCGGTGGCCACCACGGTGGCGTACTTGGCGGCGACGTCGGGGGCCACCTCGGGGTTGGGGTTCGACAGAGCGAAGATGATCGCGTCGTCGGCCATGTTGGCCAGGTGCGCCTCGTCGATGGTGCCGCCGGAGACGCCGATGAAGGCATCGGCACCGTCGAGGGCCTCGCCGATCCCACCGGCGATTCCGCGCGGATTCGTCGACTCGGCCAGGAACTGCTTGGTCTCGGTCAGATCGGAGCGACCGGACTCGACGACGCCCTTGGAATCGAGAACGACGATGTCCTTGACACCTGCGTCGGCAAGGATCTTCACCACGGCCACACCGGCAGCACCGGCACCGGAGACGACGACGCGGACGGACTCGAAGGACTTCTTCACCACGCGCAGAGCGTTCGTCAGCGCGGCGAGGACGACAACGGCGGTGCCGTGCTGGTCATCGTGCATGACGGGAATGTCGAGGGCTTCCTTGACCCGGTCTTCGATCTCGAAGCAACGCGGGGCGGAGATGTCCTCGAGGTTGATCGCTCCGAAGGTCGGGGCCATGCGGACGATCGTTTCGACGATCTCGTCCGTGTCATTGGTGTCGAGCACGATCGGAATCGCATTCAGCCCGGAGAAGGACTTGAACAGAGCGCACTTGCCCTCCATCACCGGCAGCGAGGCGGCCGGACCGATGTCACCGAGACCGAGCACAGCCGATCCGTCAGAGATGACCGCGACGAGTCGGCCGGTCCACGTGTGCGTGCGCGCCAGCTGCGGCTCGTCCTTGATCGCGGTGCAGACCTTGGCCACGCCCGGGGTGTACGCGATCGAGAGGTCGCGCTGGGTCTGGAGCGGTGAGGTGAGCTCGGCGGAGAGCTTGCCGCCTTCGTGTGCCTCGAAGATCTCGGCGTCGGTGATCGGGCCCTTGGAGCCCTGGTCGGAGGCGGCGGAGTTGTGAGCGGTGGTCGTCATGGTTGATCCTCATGGTTGATGCGGCGGCGGTCCGTGAGCGTGAGGAGCTCGCGCGCACTCGGCTGGGCAAGCACTCTGCTCGATGATCGGATCATCGGTGCAGCCGGCAGTGATCGTCTGGCCACCGGTCGGCGCGGACACGGTCAGCCGTGAGCACCGGCGATGGTCTGGGCGAAGAACTGGTCACCAGTGAAGGATGGTGCGGTGACGTCGACGCGGCCCGCGACGTGGCCCTAGGTGAAGGGCGACGCGGTTGCGCGCAGTGCGGATACGGCTCGCATGTGGCGAGTACCGACCTCATGGGTCGCATCCGGCAACCCGATCATCATAACCGATGCTGTGACCCGTTTCACCCGAAAATCCCGCCCTCGCCGAGGCTGTCCCGCCGTTTCGGTGGCACGTTCTCCAGACCTTTGGACCCCGCGGGAGGGCTGTGGCCTTCAGCCTCACCGAGGCGGCGCGCCCTTGACGCGCCAACCCATTTCGAAACTGCGACGGGTCAGCGCCGAGGAGGCACGTCCCGATGGCCGACTCATTCCGCGGCAGCGACGGGTCAGCGCCGAGGAGGCGCATCCTCCCCCGAAATCGCAGCAGATCTTCCCCCGCAATCCTCACCCAGGTGCCGCACTCACGCAGAAACCGCGCCTGACCTGCATGGATGAAATCCAAAACTCTCACGTCAGCGCCGAACGCAAAGATGATGGGGTAAACAAAGTTTCCTCGACCTCTCATCGAAACCTATTCGAATCTGTTCTTTTGTTTCTATTGTCAATGCCCGTTTGAACGCTTACCATAGAGTTAACAGCTTTTCCAATCAGCACCACTCCCGACAACGAAGTCCGAGGCAGGTGAAAAGGCAATGAAGGGCACCACTAACCGTTCGACCCCGGGTCGGGCCGAAGAGCCGGGCTCAGCACAGACGTCGCCGTCACCGCGATTCGCCGTCCGCTTCGAATCCAGCATGTCTCGCTTCGCCGAGAATGCCGTCGCTTCCGATCGTGCGCATTTCTCGCTCCTCGAGTCGGTCTCTTCTGTCGTACTCGAACAGGTTTTCATCGAGTTCGAGCTCCCCATGCCCGAGGGGTCCGAGCCTTTCCGCTGCGAGACGATTGCTGCAACCTTCGAGCGTCGAGCCGAAGAGTCCGAACAGACCACCGGCTTCGGCTCGGCGGAGGCGTTCGAGACCGCACCCAAGGAAGCACCGTCATCGACCGACGCGTCTACCTCCTCAGCAGTAGTGCCTTATGACGCCGACTTCGCCAGAGCGCAGGCGGAAAAGGCGTCTGAGTCCGAGAAGAAGGTGCTGCCCGAATTCCCCGAGCTCGATGAAGGCATCTGCTTCTCGAAGTGGGTCTATGACTATGTCGACGCGGAGGACCTCGTTGAGATCTCGACGGTGCTGGGGACCAATACTGCGCGCACCTACCGTCAGCTGACCGGCGCGATGACGATCTTCTATGGTCTTCCCCGCTTCGCCGACCGGGTCCGCGCAGGAGAGTTCACCCAAGCCCATGTCGACGTGGTTGCCCGCCAGTGTGCCGACGTCGCGTTCGCCTTCCTGCCGAAACTCGATATCTTCCTGGCGGCCCGGCGCGCCGACATCACCTGCGAGACCCTGCGCCGTGATCTGGCCAAAATGATCGCCCTGCTCATTCCGCCGGTCGACAACACCGAGCTCGCCACCAAGCGTCGTCGCATCGATGTCGACGGCTACAAGGACGGCTCGGCCTGCCTGACCGTCAGCGGACCCTCGGCGGAGATCTTCGCCTGCTACAACCGGATCCAGGGCATGGCTCTTGCCGTGCACGGCAAGAACAAGTCGGCATTCAACCTGCCCGTGGGCGTTGAGATCAGCGATGACCGCTCCATCTCTCAGCTCGAGTACGATCTGTTCATCCGGCCTGTCCCGGAGCTCAAGGTCAAGGTCGTGTCGGTCGATCCGATCACGGGAATCCAAACAGCCAAAGACACGTCGCTGCTCGACGCCGACGGCGAGCTCATTCCCGATATGGACTCCGACGATGCCGTGGCCGACTTTGCGAAGCATGTTGCTTCGGGCTCGGCCGGCGACGCCAAGGAGTCGTCCGACGGGTGTTCAGCCGGCGGCACCGAGGAACCGTCCGACGCTTGCTCTGCTGCCGACCGGTCCGTCGGTTCGGCATTCTGCCCCGACAGTGAGGACGCTGACGGACCCGTTGAGTATTTCGTCAAGCTGCGTATGCCCACCAATGCGTGGTGGCTGTCGCATCAGGCCGCCACCGTGGTGACCGTTCCTTTCCTCACCCTCACTGAAGATTCGGACCTGCCCGGCACTTTTGCCGACGGCTCGCCTGTGCCCGCCGAGGTGGCCCGCACTATCGCCGGCCGCTCGAAGAGCATCCAACGGATCCTCACCGACCCCGGCACCGGCACTCCCGTCGACGCCAAAGCGACGACTTACCAAGTCCCCAGAGATCTTCGGAAGACCCTGGTCGAGCAGTGGACGGTGTGCACCGTTCCCGGCTGCTCGCGTCGGGCCGAGAAGTCGGAGATCGACCACGTCGTTCCGTTCTTCCACCTGAATCCGCTCAAGGGCGGTCTCACTCGGTTCGGAAACCTGCATCCTCTGTGCAAGAAGCACCATGCACTGAAGACCGCCGGCCGCCTTCGGGTCACTATGCCCAAATCCGGTGAGCTCGACTACGAGTTCAGGCACGGGATCACGACTACTGTGTCGGCGCCCGGCCAGCCGATCAATGTGGCCCAAGCGCTCGAATTCGATGCCTTGGGACGACTGGGTCTCAAGCGGTGGAAACTGCCCTGGTCGATGGTCCCGCCAGCACCGAGGGTGCTCGAACTCATGCCCGGTGAGTCAACGATCCGCCAGCGCGACGAAGAGAAGCGCCGGCGCGACGAGGAGAGGCGTCAGCGAGAGGAACGGGAAGCCCGACAGCGGCGACTGTCGGAGGCGTATCGGGAGCAGCGGGCAGAAATCAGGCGGCTGCGGCTTGAACGCTGCCTCGATTGGGAGAACTCTGTCTTCCAGCCGTGCCTCCCCGCCGGCACCGACCCAGCTGCAATGAAGCAGCTGACTGGGAACGCCAAGTATGCCCGAGCCGTCAAATGGGCGCGTCTCGCGGGTCTCGCCATCGACGCCATCACCGTCGACCCGAACGGGCTCGACAAACCCAGCGCTCGTACCAACACTGGCTCGAGCATCAGCGACTCGGAGGTCAAGGCGCAGTCTGAGGACGCTTCCGGCTCCAAGGACGCTGGAGCCGACGATCCCTGGGACCACCGTTTCGTCTCCAAGACGGTGAACTGGGAACACGACCTCGAAGTCGATCCCCCACCATTCTGATGACGCGCCGCGGAGCCTCTGACGTCACTGCAGGTGGGGCCGCTGCAGTTCAATCGGATGGAAGGCACCCAACCGTCCGGGCACGTAGACTCATGACAATTGAACGATCGCTCAGAGGCAGGTGGAGATCGGACACGTTTCCGCCGACGCCTGGAGAAAGAGGAATAGATGAGTGTGCTCTATCTGGTACGGCACGGACAGGCTTCGTTCGGCACCGATGACTATGATCGACTGTCCGACCTCGGCAAGGAGCAGAGCCGCATCACCGGTCGCTTCCTCGCCTCACAAGGGCTCGAACCCGATCGCATCATCCACGGTGAGATGCTGCGGCAGCGCCAGACAGCCGAAGGCCTCCTCGCAGGACTCGGCCGCGATGTGGACGCCCACGTCGACGCTGGCTGGAACGAATATGCCGCTTGGGAACTCACCGGCGTACTCACGGATCTCGACCCGCGCGCTCAGCACGATTCGAAGATCTTCCAGGGCGAACTCGAACGCGGTGCCGCCCGGTGGGCCTCGGGTGAACACGACGAGGACTACACGGAGACCTACAACCAGTTCACGTCACGCGTCGAACGCGCTCTCGCTGATGCGGTCGCGGCCATGGAGTCAGGACAGTCAACGATCGTGGTCTCGAGCGCCGGTGCCATCGCGTGGACCGCGGCCCGACTGATCGGCGGCGGTTTCGACCAATGGATGGCCTTCAACCGAGTGACCATCAACACCGGCATCACGAAGATCATCACCGGCCGAGGCGGCACCAGCCTCATCTCGTTCAACGACCACGGCCACCAGGATCCGAAGAACGCCACCTACCGCTGAGGCGGCGAAAGCCGAACTCGCGAGTCAGCCGTGGCGACGTATGCCGAACCCGCGAGTCAGCCCTCCGTGGCAGCGGAAGCTGAACCGGCATAGGCCGAGCCCGCGAGTCAGCCGTTCCCGGTCTCGCCGGATCGCCCGTGTTCTGTCCCCGTGGGGATCCCGATCACAACCGGTTCCGCGGAACCGCAGCATCCGCCTGCGTCCGGTGCGCCTGCCGCGGGCAAGTCGACGAAACCAGGCTTGCCGGACGGAGCATCACACGAAGATCCGATGTCAGTCGAACACACGCCGGTCTCCGGCAGGACGAGCTCGACTCGGTCTGCAGCTTCCAGGTCCCCTGCGATCGCTGCGACGACGGAGCGGACCTGCTCATAGCCGGTGTACATGAGGAACGTCGGGGCTCGCCCGTAGGACTTCATGCCCACGATGTAGAAATTCGGCTCCGGATGCCCCAACACCCGAGCACCATGCGGAGGGACCGTTCCGCAGCTGTGATACTCGGGATCGATGAGCGGCCCCAACTGCTGCGGAGCTTCGACAACCGGGTCGAGGTCCAGCCGGATCTCGCGCAGGAATCCCAGGTCGGGACGGAAGCCGGTGGCCGGGACGACCCGATCGGCGTGGAGCGTCACCGGCTCACCGCCGGTCTCGGCAGTCACGGTGCCACCACCGTCGGTGGCGAACCCGGTGATCCTCGTAGAGGCATGCACATCGATGGCCCCGTCTTCGACTAGACGGCGGAGCCGGGCGCCCAGGGCTCCGCGAGCCGGCAGACCGTCCTGGTCCTCCCCGCCGTAGACGGATGCCGGGTCTGCGCGCCTGAGCACCCAGCCGATTCGCGTGCCCGGCACTTCCGCACGCAGCTTCGCCAGAGCCAAGAGCGTGTTCGCCGCCGAATGCCCTCCACCGACGACAAGAGTCCGTCGTCCGGCGAACTGCTCACGGTCTCGGCCGGTCACATCGGGCAGAGGCGAGGTGACGAACCCGCTGCGACGAGCCTCGACTTCGCCGGGCGCTGCGAGCCCGGACTGCCCGATCGGATTCGGGCTCTCCCATGTCCCCGAAGCGTCGATGACCGCCCTGACCTGGAAGTCCGCCGTTGCTCCATCGGAGTTCTGCGTGCGAACAAGGAAAGGAGTCGATTCACGCTGTGCGGTGCCGGTCCGGTCCATTCCGACCCGGCTCACTGCCACAACCCGGGTATCGGTGAGGATGGATTCTCGGAGTTCAACTGTCTCGGCCAGCGGATTGAGATAGTCCCGGATGAGCTCGTCACCGGTGGGCAGGTGCTCGCCGTCGGGCTCCTGCCAACCGGTGGGCGCCAGCAGGCCGCGGGCCGCGACGTCGATGTTGTACTTCCACGGTGAGAACAACCCGATATGACCCCACTCGGCCACTGCCGCCGCGACGGAGGATCCCACTTCGAGGACGAGCGGTCGGATCCCACGTCGGACCAACTGGGCCGCGGCCGCGAGGCCGACGGGACCGGAACCGATCACGGCGACCGGCAGATCTGCGAGCGCGATATCAGTCATTGGCAGCCGCCTCGGCGATGGGGGTCGACGTGATCGTCGGCTCTGTGGATTTCGTCCCTGCGTCGGGGGCGAGATCGACGATGAGGGCTTCAACTCGGGTCCGGATCTCATCACGGATTCGGCGCACCGAATCCAGGCCCTGACCTGCGGGATCGTCGAGAACCCAGTCTTCGTATCGTTTGCCGGGGAAGACCGGGCACGCATCGCCGCAGCCCATCGTGATCACGACGTCCGAGGTGCGCACGGTATCTGCGTCGAGCAGAGTGGGGCTGTTGCGGGTGATGTCGATGCCGAGCTCCCGCATGGCATCGATGGCGACGGGGTTGATCGTCTCGGCCGGTGCGCTGCCGGCGGACCGCACTTCGACTGATCCCCCGGCCAGTCCGCGGAGGAATCCGGCCGCCATCTGGGATCTGCCGGCGTTGTGCACACAGACGAAGAGGACACTCGGCTTTGGCGTTGGTGTGGGACTCATGCTCGATTCGCTCCTTGAACAGAGTTTGAGGGGAAGAAACGGGGTTGCGCCCAGAGCGCGACGTAGACGAGGGCGACGAGGATGGGCACCTCGATGAGCGGGCCGACGACTCCGGCGAGCGCCTGCCCCGAGGCGACGCCGTACGTCCCGATCGCCACTGCGATGGCGAGTTCGAAGTTGTTGCCGGCAGCGGTGAATGCCAGGGTCGTCGTCTTCTCATAGCCCAGGTTCAGGGCCCTGCCGATGACCATCCCGACAGCGAAGACGACGACGAAGTAGACGAGCAGAGGCAGGGCGATGCGGGCGACGTTGCCCGGGTGAGAGGTGATCTCGTCGCCCTGGAAGGCGAAGAGCACGACGATGGTGAACAGCAGTCCGTAGAGCGCCCACGGCCCGACTTTCGGGAGGAATCGATCTTCGTACCACTGACGTCCCTTCGCCTTCTCCCCCACGGTGCGTGTGAGGAAGCCGGCGAGAAGGGGGATTCCGAGGAAGACGAGGACGCTCGCAGTGATTGCCCAGAAGGAGAATTCGCTGCTCGTCGTCGGCAGCCCCAGCAGGTTCGGCAGCCACTGCAGATAGAACCAGCCGAGGAGACCGAATGCGAGAACCTGGAACACGGAGTTGATGGCCACGAGCACGACGGCGGCCTCGCGGTCGCCGCACGCCAGGTCGTTCCAGATGAGGACCATGGCGATGCACCTGGCCAACCCGACGATGATCAGTCCGGTGCGGTACTCGGGCAGGTCGGGAAGGAAGAGCCAGGCGAGCGCGAACATGAACGCCGGAGCGGCCAACCAGTTGATGACCAAGGAGGTGATCATGAGCTTCTTGTCGGCCAGCACGTGTCCGGTCTCGTTGTACCGGACCTTGGCGAGCACGGGAAACATCATCACCAGGAGGCCGATGGCGATCGGCAGGGAGACGTCGGCGACCTTGACCGAGTCCAGAGCCTCGGCGAGACCGGGCACGAGCCTGCCCAACACCAGGCCCAGGGCCATGGCACCGATGATCCACAGCGGCAGGAATCGGTCCAGCGTCGACATCTTCGCCGCCACCGGCGATTCAGCGTTGGCAGTCGCCGTGGAATGCATGGTCCCCCTCGAGGTGCGAATCGTGCCGGCACCATCGTCATGTGTCGGCATATTGAAGTTCATCGATACGATAGGACCACAAGACATCGACAAATGTCAATGTATGGGCATAATGGAAGAGTGACCACACAACCCGCGCCCCCTCCGACCAATACGGACGTCTGCTGCCCGTCGCTGACCGTCTCGCCGTTGAGTCTCGATGACGCCCAGGATTTCGCGCGCATCCTCAAAGCAGTGGCCGATCCGACCCGGCTGCGGCTGGTCTCCCTCGTCGCCGCGCACGAGCAGCAGGAAGCGTGCGTCTGCGATCTCACCGAACCCGTCGGTCTCGGCCAGCCGACCGTCTCGCACCATCTGAAGATCCTCGTCGATGCCGGGGTCCTGCACCGTGAGAAGCGCGGAGTCTGGTCGTACTATTCGCTCGAGGCCACCACGTTGAACCGCCTCTCCGAATTCCTCTCCCCCACCTCGACCGCGCACGGGTAGGGTTCTTTCGCCGAGGCGACCTGGCCCTACTGCTGCCGGTGGACGTGCGCCACGGCTTCGGCGCGACTGCGCACGCCGAGCTTGCGGTACAGCGCGGACAACCGGTTCTTCAACGTCCCGGACACCACTCCGAACTCGCGAGCGATCTGCGCGATCGACTTCGATGAGTCGATCGCGAACAGCAGCGACTGCTCGGCCGGGGTGAGATCGGTCTGGAAGTCCGGTGCCACCGGTGAGGTCTCCGGCAGCTCGAGCAGTCGCTGCTGCAGAACGTCTGCTGTGATGTCCGCCGAATGGAACGACCTGGCCACGGCTTCCCACTCGGCGAAATCGGCCGATGCGGGAATGAGTGCCTCGCGAGCAGCCTTCGACAGCTGCGCCACGGCGAACACCGAAGCCGCGATCGCGCAGTAGTCGAGCATGTGCACAAAGGTCTCCAACGCCTGGTCGGCCTGTCCTTCATGGTGGAGGATGTCGGCGCGCAAGGCCATGGCACAGCTCTTGAGCCTGGGCCCCTGATCACTGCTGAGCGCCTGCCCGGTCGCCGACCACAGGCGATCATGCTGCCCGAAGACGAGCGCCTGTCGAGCCTTGACGATCGAATCACCGGGGTTGGCCGAACTCATGCGATCGCTCATGTCCTGCAGCGTCTTCGTCTCCCCCGCCGCAGCGAGCACGAACCCGACGACGTTGACGATTCCGGAGAATCGAGTGCTCGCATCGCCGGCCGCCGTCGGCCGGATCTGCACCGTCGAGCTCTCCGTCACGAGCTTCGCAGCAATCGACGCCCGCCCGCGGTACACGTAGTACAGCGCCTTGGCACAGTCCGGCATCGGCCCCAGAGATTGAGTCGGCTTCGCCTGGTCCAGGGCACCGAGGATGTCCTCCGCCGCGTTGAGGTCGAGCCGGTCGAGGCTGCGCATCAGCTCAATGCTCAGCGCTGTCCGCTCGTCCGGCAGCGTGTCCACCCCGAATCGGCGAGCGTTCTCTCGCGCCCGCTCAAGGCAGCGGTCCATTTCCGATCCGTGCCCGTGCCCCAGCCCGGCCAACGCGGATTCGACCAGTCCCGCCAGCAGGGGATGCGGCGAGTTCGGAGTATAGATCCCCGCGAAGTGCACGACGCTCTGCAGTACCGGTGTCGCCTCGGTGAAGCGACCGGCCGCAACGAGGTTCCGTCCGCGTTCCAGATTGAGCTCGGCCTGCAGCATCAGTGTGGGTCCCGGTTCCCCGTCACCGAGGCTGAGCATGCGTTTCCGTCCGACCTCGATGACGTCGAGCGCCGCATCGTACTTCCGGTTCAACCGGTGGCGGCGCGCCTCCAGCATGGTCAGCACGGCCACCTCGTCGCCGGAGAGGGGGAGGCTCGGATCGGTCAGCCGGCCGTGCAGCTCCGGCACTACGATGCTGTCGAAGTCGGTCGCCGACATCAGCTGCCATGGGTCATCGGTACCGAGCACGTGCCGGGTCGAATCGATGCGTCGAGCCGCGCTGCGAGCCAGGGTGAGGATCGGGTTCTTCGCGATCACTGCCTCGGGGACGCTGAGAAGGGCCTCGATCGAAGTCGGCACATCGATGAAGACGTTGACCGACCGTCGTGCCCACCCGCGCTCGAGGATCTTCCAGTCCCTGATCTCCAGGACGAGGTCGAGCAGCTCGGGCAGTCCTTCACGGCGGTCCGCGCGCTGGCGGCCGATCACGTCGGCGACGGCCATGCCGAGAGCTTCGCGCGGAGTCCTCTTCGCGATGCCATCATCGACGGCGGTGATGCGTCGCATGAGTATGCGGATGAAGGTGGGAACGGTGAAGACCTCGTCGCCGGGGGCAACAGCGAGCAGCCCTGCCGAGGTCAGCAGCGGAGTGAGGTCATCGGGGGTGGAATCGTTCGCGACTTTCCCTGCGGCGTAGGCGGCGTGGACGAGGTCGACCATGCTCGAGGTGATCGTCGGCGTCCAGGCGAAGAGCGCGAGCAGGTAGAGTGCTGCGGATTCACGGGAGGAGTCGGCGAGAGTCGGATTCAACGACGGGGACAGCATGGCGACGGTCCGGTCTGGGGCGGTGTCACCGGCAGGCAGTCCCGCTTCGACTCGGGCCTGAACAAGTGAGGCGGCGATGCGGACACGTCCGCCGCTGGCGCGGAAGATCCGCTCGAGGTCGGAATCGGAGAGGGTGCCGTACGGCTCGAGCGCCGATGCGAAGTCATTCGCCGAGGCGGCTCGCGGTCCGAATTGCGCGTCGAAGACCGACGGGGATCCGTCGGAGTCCGACGGGCGGTTCACATTTTCGACTCGCTTGATCTGTTGAGGTGGCACGGATGGGGAACCTTCTTTTCGGCTCGACTCACGCCGAGGCGCAGCCGGGGAAGCTGCTGAGTAGTGAGGGGTGCGTTCACGAGTATGACAGACAACCGCGAGTCATCAACGTTCCCGAACCTGACCATTTTCTTGGAACCGTCCACCCTCTGCTTACTTCCCCGATCAACCGCCCCGCCGAAGCGGAGGACTCCGACAAGTAGATTTGTTATCCAATCGAGACAACACCTGGTGTACTTGGTTGAAATTTTAACTTAAAGTTGAACGTGCAACTATCCCCTCTCTCTGAATATCCGGAAGTGATAATGACACAGCAACCTCCAGTGCCGGTCGACAACTCGAACCAGTGGACCCCCGCTCAGCCGTCATTCGGGCAGAATCAGCCCCTCGTCGGGCAGAAGTCGTTCCTCGCTACGTGGCTGCTGTCGTGGCTGCTCGGCGGACTCGGCGTCGACCGTTTCTACCTGGGCAAGATCGGCACCGGCATCCTCAAACTCATCACCATCGGCGGTTTCGGTATCTGGTACCTCGTCGATTTGATCATCACCCTTGTGGGTAAGCAGAAGGACAAGCAGGGCCTGCGCCTTCAGGGCTACGACCAGCACAAGAAGGTCGCCTGGATCGTCACCGGCATATTCATCGTTCTCGGTCTTATCTTCAACGGCGTCAGAGCGGGCGCATCGTCAGATGCACCGAACGACGACGCGCCGATCGTCTCCGAAGAGGAGGATCCCGCCGAGGAAGCGCCCGCAGCCGAAGCGGTCGAGGAGCCCGCTGAAGCCGAGCCGGCAGTCGAAGAGGAACCTGCCGAAGAACCGGCGGAAGAGCCGGCCGCTGAGGAACCTGTCGAGGAAGAACCCGTCGCCGAGGAGCCCGCGGCACCGGCGGAAGAAGATGACTCGAGCGTTCCGGCTGAGTACCGGTCCGCGCTGACACAGGCCGAGACCTACTCGGACATGATGCACATGAGCAAGAAGGGCATCTTTGATCAGCTGACAAGCGAGTACGGTGGCCAGTTCTCCGACGACGCGGCCCAATACGCTGTCGACAACGTTCAGGCCGACTGGAAGGAGAACGCGTTGGAGTCGGCGCGAACCTACCAGAATGATATGGCGATGTCACCGAACGCGATCCACGATCAGCTCACCAGCGAGTACGGCGGCCAGTTCACCCAAGCTGAAGCAGACTACGCGATCGAGAACCTCAACAACTGACGACGGTCGACAACTGACGAACGCAGCGAACAGCTCGAAGGCGGGCGGAGGAATCTCTTCCTTCGCCCGCCTTCGTGCTCTGGGCTCGCATAAATACAGCGGCCCCTCACACCCACCGATACTCGTACTCGGGCCGCCCTGGAGTCCCGTGTCGCGGCTGCTTGATCGCCTGCTTCGTCGAGACGAGATGCTCGAGATACCGGCGGACGGTGACGCGGGAAAGGTCGAGGCTCTGCCCCACCTCGGTGGCGGAGACCGGAACCGAGGAGTCGCGGACGAAAACGGTCACGGCGTCCAAGGTCTCGGCGATCAGCCCCTTCGGCAGGGTCGTCGACGATACCGACCGCAGGGCGGAGAGCGCGTTGTCCACCGAGGCCTGAGTCGCCAAGGACCCCGACCCGGTGAGCCCACGCCGGAACTCCCGCTGGTTCTCCAACTTCTCCCGGAACGCCGCGAAGGTGAAGGGTTTGATGAGGTACTGGGTGATGCCCGACGAGATCGCCGACCGGATGACCTGCAGGTGCCGCACCGCGGTGATCGCGATGATGTCGACGTCCTGACCGCGCGAATTCAGGCGCCCGGCGACTTCGAGACCGTGCGAATCCGTGAGATTCATATCGAGGAGGACGATGTCGACCGGGGTGCCGGCCGCAGCGAGTTCGTCGAAGCGCTCGATCGCCTCGTGTCCGCCCAGGCACGTTGCGACGACGTCGAAACCGGGCACCCGAGCCACGAAATCCGCGTGCGCCTGCGCCGTCATCGGGTCGTCTTCGACGATGAGGACACGCAGCGCGGCATCATCGCTCACGTGAGTCTCCTTCCGCCTGTTGCTGACTCAGGCCCTCGTGCTGACTCAGATCCGCATCATCCGTGGTGGGGTCCTGCGCAGAATCGTAGTCGCCTACAGCAGTCGTGTCCCCCAGCGGGAGCGTGACCGTGAAGATCGCCCCGCCATCGGAATCGACATCGATATGCCCGCCGAGGCGGCTCACCGCCTGCCGGACCAAGACAAGTCCGAATCCGTGTCGTCCCACTCCCCCGGCCTCGGGTTTCGCCGAGGCGCCGAGGTGGAAGAGCGCGTCGATGTCCTCGCCCGCGACCCCGGCGCCGGAGTCGGCGATGGTGATGATGAGCTCCCCGTCGGCGGCGACGAAGTCCGCCCATACGTGCTTCTCGTCCGTGTCAGCGACGGCGTCGAAGGCATTGTCGAGAAGATTGCCGGCGACGGTGACGAGGTCGCGGGCGTCGAGTCGTTCGGGCGGAAGTTCGCCGGTGGCTGTGACGGTGAGTTCGATGCCGCGTTCATTGGCCTGAGCGGCCTTGCCGATCATGAGCGCGGTGATGAATGGTTCGTCGAGGGAGGCGACGAAGGAATCCGTCAGCCGCTGCGACTCCTGCTCATCCTTGACCGCGAAGTCCAGCGCCTCCTGCACCCGGCCGAGCTCGATGAGCGTGGAGACCGTGTGCAGCCGGTTGGCATGTTCGTGGGTCTGGGCACGCAAAGCTTCGGACAGCGTCGTCATCGTCGCCAGCTCACCGGTGAGCTCCTGGATGTCAGTGCGATCACGCAGGGTCGCGACCGTTCCTCCGATTCCGCGGCCACCCGGTTGGCGCGCACCAGCCCAGCGACTCAAACGGCCACTGTCGGCTCCGCGACCGCGCGGTTGGCTCGCCTGCTTCTGACTGATGACGAGGACACGCTCCTCGGTGAAGTGGATTTCGTCGACCGCGACCCGACCGGTCGCAAGAAGGTCACGGACAGATTCGGGCAGGGCCACCTCGGCGAGGGAGATCGGCGTCGAGTCCTCCACCGTGGGCAGGCCCAGCAGGGACGCGGCCTCATCGTTGTAGAGGACGAGCCGACCGGAATCGTCGGCGAGGATGAGGCCTTCGCGCAGGGAATGCAGGGCCGAATCGTAGAACGCGAACAGCCGGCGCAGCTCCTCGGGACCGTAGCCGAGGGTGACTCGGCGCAGGTAGCGGGCGAGCAGCCAGGAGCCGAGCCCACCGAGGGCGAGCGCGGCGAGGCCGACGAGGATGATCTGCGGCAGGGAAGCCGCCTGCGCGACGGACAGCGTTTCCAGGGTCACGCCCACGGCGACCATGGCGGTGACCTCGCCGTCGGCGTCGGTGATCGGCACGATCGCGCGCACCGACGGGCCGAGCGTGCCCACATACTCCTCGGTCTCGGCCTGCCCTGCGCGGGCTTTCGCGGTGGACCCGATGTACGTCTTGCCCAGCTGATCGGGATCCGGGTGGGTGTAGCGGGTGCCGTCGCGGTCCATGATCGTCACGAAATCCACCTCGGCGGTGTCGATGACGGTCAGCGCGTAGGGCTGCAGTCGGGCGGAGGGATCGTCCCCGGTCACAGACTCGGTGACATAGGGATCGTGGGCGAGCGTCTCGGCGATGGACAGCACCCGTTCGCCGGCGGCCTCGCGGATGTTGTTGAGCGTCGTCACGTAGCTCGTCACCGACAGCGCGGTGCAGACGAGGACGATGAGGACGAGTTGGACGAGGAAGAGTCGCCTCGCCAGGGTGCCGCCTCGGCGAGCCCGGAATCGCTCCCGGCCCCGCCATGGAGGGGCCGGGAGGGACGCCATTACTTCTTAACGCTCTTCTTTTTCTTCTTGCTGCCGCCGGAGATGAGGAGGGCCAGGCCGATGGCGGCCAGCCAGGTGTCCTTGGCGACGGCGGTGCCGTCCTCGGACGGGCGGATGCCGTCGTCCTTGGTCATCGAATCGATGGAGAAGTAGTTCGCGACGAGGCCTGCGGCGAAGGTCGTCAGTGCGGCACCGGCGATGCGGGTGGGCACGAACGGCAGCAGCAGGGCGGAGCCGACGGCGATCTCACCGTAGGACAGGAACTTCCCGAACTGGGCGGGGGTCATGTTCTCGACCATGGGCACACCGTTGGCGGCCATCTGCTGGAGTCCGGCCGCGGATTCCTCGTCGAGGCCGAGCTTGCCGATGCCCGAATTGAGGATGAATGCGCCGGGGACTGCGCGCAGAAGTGCGGTGCTGAGTTTCATATCCTGCTCCTTCGTAATGGGATCATCACTGAGCCAAGACTATCCGCGAGAGCGCAGGTGCGCCACAGCACAAGGACTGTCGACCCCAGCTGCCGAGACTCTCAGCCCTGCGTGCTGGTGCGGATCCGCTCGATGAGATCGTCGAGGGCGTCGTCGAACTCGCGCTGACCATGGTCTTCCATGAGCAGGTCCTGCAATCGCCGCACCGTGGGGTACTCGCTGAGGTCGTCGCCGGCGGAGGACTCCTCCTCATCTCCGAGGACCTCCGGGGTCAGGGAGGCCGCTTGGAGCAGAAGCGCGCCAACGAGGAAGCTCGTGAAGGCCTTGTATGCCGCCACCGCCTCGGCGTCGGCAAATCCGAAGCGCTGCAGCGAGGACAGGAAGTCCTCGACCCAGCGCACGCTTCGCAGCGGCGGACGGAGCCAGGGCGCCTGAGGCGGCTGGGTGGCGATGAGAGGGAAGATCCGCGGATGCTTGAGGGCCAGATTCCGCGTGGCATTGGCGACACGCTGCAGATACTCCTCCCACGAATGGGAGTCCTCTGTCATGAGATCGTCGTCGAAGAGGCCGTCGATGAGCTCGTCGACCATGGCCTCGAGGAGGTCCCCCCGCCCCGAAACATGCCGATACAGTGCCATCGCCTCTACGTCCAAGGCCGTTCCGAGGCGACGCATCGTGAGCTCGCTGAGACCGCAGGCATCGACGAAGGCGATCGCCGACTCGACGACCTGTGCACGATCAAGTCGCTGCTGAACCACGCGCACTCCCCTTTCCTCGTCGGAGATGTCGCAGACCGGGCGGCTTTCACCACCAGTCTACTCGCTTGATCCGACGCGTCGAAAGATCCCCTGATAACGCGATTACACTGTAAACTCCTCATGGATGGCTAAGCTATCACCCTCCATCGACCACCCGACTCGCCGGATCTATTGCGCAGCGAAAACTCGGTCTGCTAGGTTGATTACACCGTAAACATGAATAGTGCTCGACAGAGCAGTACGTCCACACCGATCTCTACGAAAGGACGAATCATGGATTCTCACGACAAGACCGACAAGGTCTCTGACAAGGCTGAAGAGCTCAAGGGCAAAGCGAAGACCGCTGCAGGCAAGGTCACCGACGACAAAGGCCTCGAAGTCGAAGGCAGGACGGACGCGGCCAAGGGCAAGATCAAGCAGGTCGGCGACGACACCAAGGACTCGCTGAAGGGCGTCAAGGACTCACTCAAGGACTCACCGGAGGACTGAGGGACGCGGCTGGAGGGCGGAGGCACTGTCCGCCTCCGCCCTTCGGCCATGCTTTCAGATCCTATGCCCCAGAAGTCGACGTGCCGGCACGATCCGGCCCGGCGGCACGAGAAGAAGAGACGATGATGGGAACTGACCGCCATGCTTTCGTCGTGGTGGCCAATCGCCTCCCCGTCGACCGCATCGACGGGACGTGGGAGGCCTCGCCCGGCGGGCTGGTCTCAGCCGTGGCTCCCGTGGTGCGTGAGCACGCCGGAGCCTGGGTCGGCTGGGCGGGCACGCACGACGACAGCCTGGAGCCCTTCGATGTCGATGGGATGAGCCTTGTCCCCGTGCCTCTCAGCCACGACGAACATCAGCAGTACTATGAGGGATTCTGCAACGCCACCCTGTGGCCGCTGCACCACGACCTCATCGTCGCGCCGCAGTACCACCGCTCGTGGTGGCGGGCCTATCGGGCAGTCAACGCCCGATTCGCACAGGCCGCGATCGCGACAGCCGAGATCGGGGCGACGATCTGGGTACATGACTACCACCTCCAGCTCGTGCCGGCGATGATCCGAGCCCAACGACCGGACCTCAGGATCGGATACTTCTGCCACATCCCGTTCCCTCCCGTCGAGCAGATGGCCCAGCTGCCCTGGCGCGACGAGATCCTGCGCGGCCTGCTCGGAGCCGATGTCATCGGTCTCCAGCGAGAGGCCGATGCCGCGAAAGTCCGCCAGGCCATGCAGAAGCTGTTGGGCATGGACCCCGAGGAACTTCGCGGCCGCGTCGGCTCGTACCCGATCTCGATCGACGTCGAGGAGATCCGAGCCGCGGCCGAATCCCCGGCCGTACAGGAGATGGCCCGCTGCTTCCGCCGTGATCTGGGCGATCCCACCACCCTCATGATCGGGGTCGATCGCCTCGACTATTCGAAGGGGATCCTGCACCGGCTGTGGTCCTTCGAGGAGCTGATCGATGACGGACTGCTCGATGCGCGGGGAACCTGTCTCGCACAGATCGCAGTCCCGTCCCGCGAAGGCGTGCGCGCCTACCAAGACCTGCGCGACGAGGTCGAACATACGGTCGGGCGCATCAACGGGAGGTTCTCCACTCTCGGCCGCGATGTCATCCACTACTCCCACCACTCGTATTCGACAGAGGAAGCCGTCGCCCTGTACCTGGCCGCCGACATCCTGCTCGTCACCTCTTTGCGGGACGGGATGAACCTCGTGGCCAAGGAATTCGCCACTGCCCGCCGAGGCAGGGGCGGTGCACTCGTCCTCTCCGAATTCGCCGGGGCCGCCGAAGAACTCGACCAAGCCATCGTCGTCAATCCCCACGACCGGGCCGCCCTGAAGGCGGCCATCCATCACGCGACCACGCTCAGCGAAGACGAGGCCCGGAGGCGCATGGATGCGATGGCCGACACCGTCGCCGCCTTCGACGTCCGCCACTGGGCGCAAGCTTTCCTCCACGACCTGCGAGACCCAGCATCTGCGGCGGCTCTGTCGCCCAGCGACTGGTGACACCGCCGATTCTGACCGACCCACCCCAAGGAGACCACTGTGTACACGATGCTCAACAACCAGGAATCCTCGAAGTACGACCTCTACCTTCCCGGCAAGCTCGTCGCCGCACTGCACTACAAACTCGAGCCCGACGCCAATGAGGTCATGTTCATCTACTGTGAGGCGATCGAGCCCACACAGGCCGACCGCCACCGGTGGGAGCTCATGCGACGGGCCGTCGAAGACGCGAAGGGCCGACGCCTCAAGCTCACCATCACCTGCCCCATCGGTCTCAAGGCCCTCGAGCAGCGGGCACCGCGTACTGACGTCAGTCACCGGCACGCGGAGGAGCCGCAGGCCTGACCCTCGCCGGCCCGTCCTCCCTGCCCCGTCCTCCCTGGCCATACTCCTGCTTCAGCGCGTCTCACTCCTCCTGTGAACACTATGAACGCAACCGAGACACCCGTCACACTTCGCTGGCACAGTTGTCGGGTACATCACCACCGCGGCCAATCGTCGCGTGCGATCCCACCCACCGACGGGTGAGGTCGCGAACATCATCTGGAGGAAACATGGCAACGTCGCCACGACAGCAAGGCGGATCCTTCGACAAGGAGATCGCCGCCGCAGCAAACGCTCCCGAACCGGGCGCCCCGCAGCGGAAGAAGGATCGCACTCACTGGCTCTACATCATGGTCATCGTGGCCGTGTTCGCCGGTGCCGCTCTCGGGCTCATCGCCCCCGATGCCGGAATCGCACTCGAACCCCTGGGCAAGGCGTTCGTCGCGCTCATCAAGATGATCATCGCCCCAGTCATCTTCTGCACCATCGTCCTCGGCGTCGGCTCCGTGGCGAAGGCCGCCACCGTCGGCAAGGTCGGCGGACTCGCCCTCATCTACTTCCTCATCATGGCGACCTTCGCACTGGTCATCGGCCTCGTCGTCGGCAACTTCATCCACCCCGGCGACGGCCTGCACCTCCAGCCGTACGAAGCGGCCGCCGGTGGTGAGGAAGGCGGAATGATCGCCTTCCTCATGAGCCTCATCCCCGGTGACATCCCGGTGCTGCCGACCCTCGTGCTCGCCCTCCTCGTCGGGTTCGCCCTGCAGTCGATGGGCAAGGCCGGCGAGCCCGTCCTCAACGGCATCAAGCACATCCAGGCCGTCGTCTTCAAGCTCATGATGATGATCATGTGGGCCGCTCCCATCGGCGCCTTCGGTGCGATCGCTGCGGTCGTCGGCAAGACCGGCTGGGCCGCGATCGGAGCGATGGCGACCCTCATGGGCGCCTTCTACCTCACCTGTGCGCTGTTCATCGTCATCGTCCTCGGCGGTCTGCTCAAGATCGTCACCGGGCTGAACATCTTCCTGCTGCTGAAGTACCTGGCCCGTGAGTTCCTGCTCATCTTCTCCACCTCGTCGTCCGAGTCGGCCCTGCCGCGCCTGATCGCGAAGATGGAGCACGCCGGAGTCTCGCGGCCGGTCGTGGGCATCACCGTGCCCACCGGCTACTCGTTCAACCTCGACGGCACCGCCATCTACCTGACCATGGCGTCGCTGTTCGTGTCCTCGGCCATGGGCATGCCGATGTCGATCCCCGAGCAGATCTCGCTGCTCGTGTTCATGATCATCGCGTCCAAGGGTGCCGCGGGTGTCACCGGTGCGGGCCTGGCCACCCTGGCCGCCGGTCTGCAGTCGCACCGCCCCGAGCTGCTCGACGGCATGGGCGTCATCGTCGGCATCGACAAGTTCATGTCCGAGTGCCGTGCGCTGACGAACTTCACCGGCAACGCCGTGGCCACCCTGCTCATCGGCAAGTGGACGAACGAAATCGACCTCGACGTCGCCCGCGCCACCCTGTCGGGCCAGAACCGGTTCGACGAGCTCGCACTCGAACCGGATGTCCACGGCACGTCGACCAGTACCGATGCGGCCCGCCCCGCTGACGGCGACAAGGTCGCCGTGATCTGACGGTCGGTCGCTCCCGCACTACAACCACTACGGGTGCCGATGTCCTCATCGTGTGGGCCTCGGACCCGTGCTCACACGAACGGTGGTTCCCGCATGTTCGGCCGGCCTTCCGACACGAAGCCGATCGAGCTCGGTCATGAGGCGAGCGCCGATGGTCGTTGACGTCTCTATATGTTCGCTGATTCCGCCGATCCTCAGTCCCAGGATTCGCCCATCGCCGAACTCTGCAGCTTCCTCGCCGAGGATCCGAACTCCCTGGTACTCCGCCACACTCCGGCAGGAGCCGACCTGGGTGCCGACTTCGATGTGCGCGCTGTCTTCCAGCAGGGACACCGACATCTTCACCCGCCGCGACATCGACCGCGACCGCGGCGCAATCGTCGTCATCCGACCCAGACCAGTACGTCGCGAGTGTACTGCCGGTCGCCGCCTATGCACGGTTGGCCGAGTTCTCACGACGATTATGCTCCCTCAGCGCTGAGCTCACCCCTGCGACATCGCGTTCACCGTCACCGAGGTACGGGTACTGGCACTCCCTCGAAGGGGGAATGCCGGCACCGCCGCAGCTGTGACGATATGGCCGGTGTCCGTCACCGCCCACCGCCCAGCGACCTCGACGAAGGCACGAGCAGCTGCCCACTCGTCATCTCCGGCGTACACACCGGTGAAACTGCCCGTTGATGGATGGATATCGACGACGAATTCGTCGAAGTCGATCCATACCTTCGCCAAGGGGAACCATGCTTTGAAGATGCTCTCCTTCGCGGAGAACACCAACCTGTCCCACGCCGGCTCCGGCCATCGTCTGGACCTCGAACGCGCCAGTTGGTCGAGCATCGCACGCTCCGAATCCTGGATGACAGTCCCGCACACGTCGCGCGGCAGCGCGTGGTTGGGCTCTGCGTCGATGCCGATGGCGGCGTAGTCGGCCGCGTAGCCGAGGGACGCGGCATACAGACCTCGACAGTGGGTCATGCTTCCTACTGCGCCCTGCGGCCAGATGGGCTCACGTTGAGGTGTGGTCAGGATCGGACCGGGCACGAAGCCCAGCCGCGTGAGACACACTCGAGCACACTTGCGCACCTGTGCGAACTCTGCACGACGGAAGGGAACAGCTCCAGCGACGAGAGCGGCCTCCTCAGGCAGAATTCCTGTCGAGGCGGCCTCTGTGGTCCATTCACATTCAACTCCTGGAGGCAGTGCGGACTTCATCGCGACATCCGGCGTCGACGTCCGCGACGTCGCGCCCTGATGATGACATCAGAAACTCCTGTGTCCCCGTCGCCGGCTTCTTCGCGGTCGCCGGACGGTGGATGAGAATCGAGCTGCGTCCGCCTCGCCGCTCCGGCCCAGGTGTCTTCCAGATGCGCGCTCGTCTGCGCGGGTGTGGGATGGGCGAAAAGATCGACGACGCTGATCTCACAGCCGCGCTCAGCCAGAAGACGCTGCGCAGAGACGAGAGTGACGGAGGTAGCACCCTGTTCGAACCATGAGACGTTCCAGTCGAGAGTGTTCAACCCGAGAAGGTCGGTGAAAACCTCCTCGATGTGCTCTTCGGCGGTGGAGATAGGGCTGGAGACGGTATCAGACGGGTACGTGGCCTCTGCCGGTGCAGACCCGATCCGAGCCGGCTGATTCGACGAACTCATGGCAGGGAGGTCGCCATGTTCCGATGATGAGGCGCAGGCGCGCAGAGCCCCGGAGAATGCACTCACCACGGTGTCAACCCACGTGAGATCGACGAGTGATTCGTCGACATCGACATTGCACACGAAGCGTCCACGAACATCGAACATCTGCACATCGCACGTCACATGTGGAGTCTGGCTGATCGCGTACTCGGTGGAACCGAACACCTCCAAGAGCGCAGAGGGGTCGATCTCGGATGGATCGAGCGCGCACGAGACTGCCACCGGTATGCTCGCAGAACGCCGAGCGGCGCGCAGCATGCGCAGCACCTCATTGCCATGAACGCCATGGTCACCGCCGCTGTGATCGAGCACCTCGACGACGTGAGCATGTGTGGCGGACAAGCTGTCAGCCAGACCACGACCGGATGGCGCTCCTCCGACACCGAGTGGAGCGGTCGAGGTAAAGTCGCCGACCACTCCAGTCTGCCGAGCAGGTCGCTGGGACAGAGTGAGCATGACTGTCTTCTCGTCGTGCGGGGACAGAGCGTTCCCGAGCAGATGGAGCATGAGAGACCCGATCGTCACATGGTGTCGACGAGCGAATGCGCGCACCTTCAGCCAGCTGTCTTCACTGAGTTCAAAACGGCGCCGAGTGAAATGACTCGCAGAGGAGGCCCGCGGCGCCGGCGGCGTCAGCGGAGGCGGCAGTTCGTCGAGGTGGTCGCTCCACCAGTCGATCGATTCGGCGCTCGGTGCCTTTCCTCTGCGAGCCCACGTGGAGAATGTGTCGGCCGTGTGTGAGAGATGCGCGTGCGGATCGTGATACAGCGTGCTGAGATCTCGCATGAGTCGGACCGCGCTTCCGGCATCGCAGAAGAGCAGGTCGACATCGAATGCGAGGAGACAGCGCTGGTCATCGAGCAGTGTGACGTGGAGTTCGGCCATCGGAGCGGTGTTCGTGGGCAGTTGTCGATCGGCACGCTGCGCACGCATCATTGTCCGTCGACGCGACTGCTCTGCCGATGACAGGTGCCGTTGGTCATCGATTCCGATGTCGACATGGACGCGACTGAGGATCTGCTGCCTCGTATCGGGTGTGACAACCGCGCGCATCATCGGGTGCTGCGCGATGACTGTCCGCCAGGCTTCACGCAGACGGTCCGGATCGAGGCCTTCGACGATCGCTTCGGTGTAGAAGTGCGGTGCCAGGCGTCTGCCGTGTTCGTCGGGAGCTCGTCCGAGGAGATAAGCCAGTTGCATCTCGGTGAGGTCGAAGGTGTCTCCGTCCGGCGTATCCTCACCGCCTGCTCGGGGCACATCCCCGAGCAGCGCTCTGGGCAGCTGCACTCCCACTGCCTCCAGCTCAGTTCCGACTTCGTCGAGCAGATCTGCGACTCTGCGCAGACGGTTTGCGATTCCACGGATCTCTCCTCGTCCGTGTTTTCCGAGCGCAGCGCTGTCTGAGGCCCACGCCGGCATGTGGTGGAGAGGTGCGGAGCCGCCATTCGGGGTGGTGCCCTCCGAATCGAGTCGAGCGGATCTCGGCGCCTCCGGAGATGGGTGTGTGCCCGAGCTGTCGTTGGTGCGGCTGCTGCCGGTGCTCCATCGGTCGATCAGAGAATTCACGGATTGTGCTGAGAGCAGCGTCTGCACAGAAGGGCGTGCGGCCCCCTGGTCTTCGACGAGATTCGCCAGTCGCACCGCCTGGACACTCGTGAGCCCATTGTCGATGAGGGAACGGGCGTAGTCGACGTCATCGCCGAGCACACTGCCGATGATGCGGTGGAATCCTGCAGGCGGTTCGCCCTCCACTGGCTCGGAGTCCGTCGACGAAGGGGCGGAGTCCGTCGACGAGGGGGCGGCTTGTTCGCCGTCGATGACGCTGTTGTCCGTGTCCGACCTGCGCGGTACTCGGAACGGGTTGGGCAGCGCCTTGTAATCGACCTTCCCGTTCTCAGTGGTCGGCAGCTGAGAGAGGAATAGGAAGCGGGAGGGGATCATCGATGCGGGCAGTCGTTCGGAGACAGCCTCGGCCAGATGCGCATTGACCTTCCGCTGTTGGCTCTCTGGCAATGAGTACCAGAGTTGGTCTTCGTCGCTGACGTAGGCAACGAGGCGGGGGCGGCCGTCGGGACCTGGTGCGGCTGCCGCTGAAGCCTGTCGCACATCGGGCAGACGCAGGAGCGCTGCTTCCACTTCACCGAGTTCGATGCGATGCCCTCCGATCTTGACCTGCCGGTCCGTCCGACCGAGGAACTCGATCTGTCCGTCAGGGCGCCACCGTCCGAGATCTCCGGTGCGATAGAGGCGTGTGCCGAGGTCGGCTCGATCAATGAACCTCTCAGCGGTGAGTTCGGGAGCACCGATGTATCCGCGTGCGACGCCCCCTCCGCCGATGTGCAGCTCACCTGCGGCGCCGACCGGTGTGGGTTGTCCCTCGGAGTCCAAGATCTCGAACGACTGTCCAGGCAGTGCCCTGCCGTACGGAATCGAGGACCAGGAGGGATCCACTTCTCCGATCGGGTAGGTGATCGACCAGATCGATGCCTCCGTTGCCCCACCCAGACTGTGCAGAGCGACGTCGGGGGCCAGAGCCCGCAAGCGCTCCGGCAGCGTCACCGGGATCCAGTCACCGGAGAGCAAGACGTGGCGGAGGTTCGCAAACGCCTGCCGCGCCAGCTCGGGCACGGTCCGGGCGTATTCCAGCAGCATCTCCATCAGGGCAGGAGCCGAGTTCCACACCGTCACACGGTGCTCGGCCATCTGCTCCAACCAATGGTGTGGGTCGCGCAGCCTGTCGTTGTCTGGCAGCACGATGCTGCCGCCTGTGCCGAGGACCCCGAAGAGATCGTAGACGGACAGATCGAACGACAATGCTGAGATGGCGAAGACGCGATCGGCGGAAGTGATTGCGAACCGATGGTTGATCTCGTCGATCGTTGTGCGCGCCTGCGCATGCTCGATGGCGACGCCTTTCGGCGCCCCCGTTGATCCGGAGGTGAAGATCACGTAGGCGAGTTCATGTGCGGTCGCGGTCCGGTCTCGGCGCTCAGAGGCCTGTTGACTGCGGTCGAGGGCTGCACGTTCGACTCCTGGAGGCAGGATGAGGGATTCATCGGCGAAGGCGATTGTGAGACCGGTGCGCTCACAGATCGTTTCGAGCCTCGTGGTCGGCCAGGCTGGATCAGCAGGGACATAGCCTGCTCCGGTAAGCATCGTGGCGAGGACCGCGACAATCTGGTCAACTCCCTTGGGCAGAGCGATGAGGACCAATGAGCCGGGGCCCACTCCTTGGGCGCGCAGTGCGCGAGAGAGGGCTTCAGCCTTCTCGGCGAGTGCATCATGGCCGACGACTGTCGTTGATGTGAGGAGGGCAGGGGCGCTTCCCCGCCGTGGGCCCGTCACCGTCCACGGATCGTGCAGGAGCGGCCCGCAGTCTAGGCGTGCAGTCGGTTCATCCGTCGGCCGTGCGGTGGGATCCCATCCAGGTGCCGGACGTTCCCACCCGTCCTCGTTGACCAGGGCTTCCAGAAGCGCAGTCTCCATGCCGCGAATACCGTCGATCGTTGCAGCGTCGAAAGCACTGGTGACGACATCGTGAGTGAGCACAAGAGCGCCGTCTTCCTCCCACACCAGGTGATCCCACAGAACCTGCGGGGTCTGCGAGACACCGAAGACGCGATCCCCGAGCCACCGATCATCCGTGCCCGCCGATTGGCCGATTCCAGAGGTGAACACGATCGGCCATGGTCCTTCTCCCGGGCGATCGCGAGCGACTTCGATGCCGTCGTAGGTGCTGTGGTCGACGACGTCCCAGAAACGCCGATTGACCGCCTCCGCGGTGGTGGCGAACGAATCGGACGAATCCGGACGGAATCCGTGTTCCGGCGAGAGCGGCAGCGGCGCTGTCGAGGAGTAGTCACCGACGACGGCGGCATCAGCATCGGGCCGGTCGTAGACGGTCAGAGTCATCGTCAGACCAGCTGCAGTCTCTTCGGTCTCGGGCGGTCTCCACCGATGGCAGGCGAGAGCGAAAGCAGTGAGAACGACCGAGGACGTAGACAGGCCTCGAGCCTGCGCCCGCTTGACGATCTGTGTCCAGACTCCAGCTTCGATGACCGTGCGCCGGCGGGCGAAACGTGTGGCGGTCTGTGGGAACTCTGCTGGGGCGAGCGCCGTACGGGGAATACGCTGCTGGGCCCACCACTGGCGGTCGCGTGCGCGTTGCCGCTGTCGAAGAGGATTCAGGGAGCGCTCTTCGATCGCTTGAGCGAAAGTCCGCTCGGGTGGGCCGATCTGCGTGTGGGGCCTGGCGTAGAGCTCACCCCATTGGCGCATGATGAGCCCCCATGACGCGAAGTCGACGAGTAGAGCGTCGAAGCCGATGCATATGCGCAACCGCCCGCCGGGAAGGAGAATCGCGGTCATATCGACGACCGGCCACACGTCGGTTGGTCGACATTGATGTGAGAGGCGCTCGCGCAGCTCATCTGCCCGCGCCCGCGCGGCTTCGGGTTCCTCGTGTCGCAGGTCGATTCTCGGTATCGTCCAGGCACGCAGATCGTGGACCGCGATCTGCGGCCTACCTGCACGGTCGATGATCGTCCGCAGCATCGGATGGGCAGCTGCGATGCGCTTCCACGCCGTTTCGATCCTTGCGAGTTCGGCTTCGACTCCGTCGTCCGAAGCTCGCTTCGCGGTGCGTTCGTACTCGTGATACCAGAACGTCGAAACGCCGCCTCCGGTGAAATCGTCCCCGCGCCCACTCCAGTACGCCTCCTGGACGACGGTGAGCTCACACGGCTCCGCCGGCACCGCGCAGTCCGCAGACGACTGTGATGCCGTGAGCGCCTCTCCCGCGTCCGGATGCGCCTCGACCGCAGCCTCGACCTGATCGATCACTTCTCCCACGGTCTCGGTGCCCAGCAGGTACGTCATCGGAAGACGAATGCCGAGGGCACGTTCAAGATCGCCGCGCCAGCGCAATGTCGTCAGTGAGTCGAGACCGAGCTCCGCCAGAGTCGTCTCCGGTTGGATCTCGAAGTCTGCACCCGCGCATCGGTCCTGCAGTGTCTCGACAACGATCTCCGCAGAGTCGGTGGAGCTGCCCGTCATCTCATTCCTCCGTCGATGGTGACATGTCATCCGTTAATGATACTCATTCTTAGTATCGTGATAGTGTGATCGGGTACTGTTTCCCGACCTCCTCGACTCCCGGTGCCGATGTCTTCGACAGCTCTCCTTCTGCGCACGCTGCACCCAGCAGCGCGCCCGCTCGTACGCTCAGGCCTCTGGGAAGGACTCGCCGCTACAGCACGGACGGGGTTCGGGTTCGCTCTCGCCTGCATCGTCCTCATTGCAGTGACCGGTCAGGTCAGCGACAGTCGCAGTCCCTCAATGGTTCTCCTGCTGACCATGTGTCTGCTGCTGAGCATGCTCGCGTGGTGGGGACAGTGGCGTGGCTCGGTGTGTGCGCACAGGGCCGACTCGCAGCTGCAGCGTCACCTGCGCTCGCGCTCATTGACGGCGATCGAGGCTCGCCCGCTGTCGTGGGTCGACGAGAATGGCGGGGTCGGACTCAAACGGCTCGTCGATGATGACATCGGCACCCTCCACCACCTTGTCGCGCACGCATACGGTTATCTCATCTCCGCAGCCGTCCAGACTCTCCTCGGTCTCGCGATGCTCATCGCACTCGCCCCACTCGCCACAGTGCTGGCGCTGGTGCCCGCTGCCCTCGCCCTCATCCTCGCGACCCGGCAGCGCCGGAGCATGCCGGCTCAGATGCGTCGGCTGGAGGCAGCCGCCGCAGGGGTTGATCGAGCCGCTGTCGAATTCGCCTCAGGCACAGCCGAACTGAAGATGTTCGGCCGCACCGAAGAGGGCCTGGCCCGATTCACCCGAGCATCCGATCACTACGGGACTTTCGTCCGAGCGTGGGCGCGGACGGTCACGCCGACGATGACCGCCCAGTCCGTGCTGCTGTCCACCCTGGCAGTCTGGGCTGTCCTCGCCGGAGGCATCAGCGTGGGTCTATTCACGCTCGCAGAACTCGTCATCGTCGCGATCGTCCTTCCCCTCCTCCTCAGCCCGGCCGAAGCACTTGCCTTTGCCGGACAGCAGGTCGCCGACGCCCGCGAGGCTGCCGCACGCATCGACGCACTTCTGGCTCCTCCGCTCGCACCTTTGCACGAACAGCCGGCAGCGGAACCACCATTTGCCGATGCAGAGAAGCTCGAGATCAGTGACTTGACAGTCAAGATCGGCAGCACTGAGATACTCTCACGCATCACCGCCGAACTGCCCGTCGGCGGTCTCACGGTCCTCACCGGGGCCAGTGGTGCAGGCAAATCCACTCTGCTTGAGACGCTCGCGGGCCTCCTGACGCCGACGGAAGGACACATCACCGGTGTGGAGGGCGCAAGGATTGCGGCATTGTGGCAGACACCGTTCCTGCTTCGGAGCACTGTTGTCGAGAACCTGCGTCTGGCTCGCCCAGAGGCGAGTGAAGCCGACTGCAGGCAGGCAGCGATGGCAGCAGGCATTCACGACGTGCTCGCGGCCCTGCCCCAGGGCTATCAGACGGTTCTCGGCGGTAACCGTTCGCTGTCAGGAGGAGAAAGGCAGCGGTTGTGTCTGGCTCGCTGCTTGGTCGCCTGTCCTGACGTGCTCCTGCTCGATGAGCCCACGGCCTCACTCGACGCGGCTTCAGCCCGCATCATCGATGACGCGGTGCATTCTCTGAGAGGAAAGTGCACCATCATCCGCGCCGACCACCGGCAAGAAGCGTTGGAGAAGGCCGATCTCATCATCACGCTCGAATCGGGTCGGCTCGCCGCCGCACACGAACCGAAAGACCTCGTGTCATCGCCCGGCGACGAGGAGAAAGGCAGCGACCGTTGACGACCCGTGCACGTGGGTTCCTTGTCCTCTGTGTGGCCGGGGCAGCCGTGGCGGCTGTGGCAGAGGTCTGCGCACTCGCGGCCATCGGTCACCTCACGGCAGCTCTGCTGGCTGCCGACGACCCCGCACCGCCAGCCAGAGCCATGATCATCTGCACCATCGTGTGGGTGTGCGCCTCCGCGGCAGCCATCATCGGGGGCCGCAGCTGTGGCTACAGTCTGTCGAACGTCATTCACGAGAGCTTGGCCCATCATCTGCTGCGACTGCCGCTTGCCTGGTTCGGTCCGCGCAGACACGGACAGATCAGCCGACTCTTCGGTCCTGACGTTATGTCCGTGATGAGCATCCCCGCCCATCTGCTCATTCCTCTGCTGCGCACAGTCTTGACCGTGAGCAGTCTGGCAGTTCTGATCATGACCATTGACGTAGTGGCTGGTGCCGTCATGATCGGATGGCTGCCCGTACTCGCAGGACTGCAGGTGTTCAGTGCACGGCGGGCAGGAACCAGCGAGGCCGCTTTGGCCCATGCTCGTGGCGAAGCAGCCGATCGGCTCATCGAATTCGCAGAGGCCCAACGCAGCATCCGGCTGCTCCCGAGCACAAGCAGGACAACCGCCGTCAGCCGCTCCCTCGATGCGGTTGGTGATCGCACTCAGGAGCAGGTCGAGGCCGTCCTCACGGTGCTCAGCGTGTTCGGCGCGGCGGTGCAGCTGATGACCGTGACAGTCATCGCCGCACCTCTGCTGCGAGGTGCCGACCTCGCCCCGGCAGATCTCTTCGTCATCGTGCTCGCCGTCTCATCAGCGGCAGCACTGCTTCACTCGGCAGCCGGGCTCTCGGCGACCATCCGTGCAGCTCTCGGCTCCTGGCGAGAGATACGCACCTTCCTCAGCCTGCCGTCCCTGGCCGAACCGGTCTGTCCTGCAAAGCAGACCATTCCCGGAGACGTCCGCGTTGAGAATGTCGATGTCGACGTCGACGCAGTCAGCTCCGACATTCATTCTCAGCCGTCGGCCCGCATCCTCTCAGACGTCACCCTTCACGCGCCCGCTGGCACTCTCACCGTGCTCCTGGGGCCGTCGGGCTCGGGCAAGTCGACAGTTCTGTGCCTGCTCGCCCGCTTCTTCGACCCGACCTCCGGCACCGTCCGCATAGGAGGTGCTGAGAGTCGTCTCCTCGGTTCTGAGGGCGTTCATTCCACCGTGGCCATGGTGTTCCAGGATGTCGAGATCTTCTCCGGTTCGATCGCAGAGAACATTCGGTTGGGCAATCCGCATGCCTCTGAGGATGACCTCACAGCGGCGATCGAAGCCTCGGGCCTCAGCGATCTCATCAGCACACTCCCCCACGGAGCAGACTCTGTGATCGGCGAACACGGCAGCGGTCTTTCCGGTGGTCAGAAGCAGCGACTGTCACTGGCGCGCGCATTCATCTCCGAGGCGCCCATTCTGCTGCTCGATGAACCGACTTCTCACCTCGATGCGCACCACCGTGACATCGTGCTCTCGGCAATCGCCGACATGCGCGGTTCCCGCACCGTCATCCTCAGCACCCATGACACCGTCGCCGCTCGCACCGCCGACAACGTCATCGTCCTCGAGCAGGGGCGCATCACGGGCCAGGGCACATGGGCGCAGCTGACCAGTGCGGACGGCCCATTCGCCGACGGCCCCGAGCATGGACTGCCTGAAGCGCATTCACACATGCCACCGATACAGAGCACATATGCCACCACCACAGGGAAGGACAGGGATTCACTATGACCACCTCGAAGACGACTGACGTCGACATCCTCATCGTCGGCGCCGGACCGGCCGGGCTCTCGGCTGCGCTCGTTCTGGGCCGACAACAGCGCAGGGTGCTGCTCGTCGACGACGGCCGGCCGCGAAACGCCTCGGTGACGGAGATGCACATGTATCTCAGCCGCGACGGGGACGATCCGGCTCACCTGCGCACTCTTGCGTATGGCGAGGTCGCGGGCCACCCGAACGTCACTGTCCGCAGCGGCGAGGTCACTGCCATCACTGGAAGTGCGGGCGGCTTCCATGCCCGAGTCGTCCCTTCCGGCGACCGGTCCAGCGCGGAAGACGTGGACTCGAGGATCGTACTCCTTGCCGGAGGGATCACCGATGACGTGTCCGGTCTTCCCGGGTTGGCGGAGCGCTGGGGCCGGGATGTCCACCACTGCGCGTACTGCCACGGCTTCGAAAGCCTTGCCCGGCAGGTAGGTGTTCTCGCCCGCACACCCGCTGACATCATGCTCTCCCGCTATATCGCCGACCGCTTCTCTTCGGACGTCACCGTCTTCACCGGCGGTCTCGGCAGTGACGATGACACAGCAGCGATGATCAGCGAGACGCGCGCACGCGGTGTGCGAATTCATCCCCGAACCCCGGTGGGTCTGGAGGGGCGTCCGGGTCGACCCAGCATCCGAGTCGCCGAGGAGGGCACCGACGGTGGTCAGGACCGCGAATTCGAGATCGTGTTCCACCGCCCGCCAGAGCGACAGTCGAACACATTGGCCGAGCAGCTCGGGTGTGCCTTGACCGATGACGGCCTCATCGCTGTGACCCCGACGATGACGACCTCCGTACCTGGTGTGTTCGCCGCCGGAGATGCTGCGCGCAACCCTGATTCTCCCGCTCCTATGCAGTTCGTCGCCTCGGCAGTCGCCGACGGTCAACGCGCGTCCGTGTGGATCGAACAGGATCTCTTCTTGAAGCAGTGATTCCTCACGCGGTTGGGGCCGGGGCTCCCTGCGTCGGAGAGCGTGAGTGTCGGAGAGTGTGAGTCCAGGCGAAGGTCTACTTCGAGTGGGGACTCGTTGAGTCTGCCCAGGCGATCACAGTGTCTGCGCTGGCCGCGAGTTCCTCATCGTGGGTCGCGACGAGGATGCCCTTCCCTTTCCGCGCCTCCTCACGCAACAAGGCAGCGACCGCCCGACGCATCCGTGGGTCAAGGGCGGAAGTCGGCTCATCGAGCAGGACCAATGGTGCGCTGGTGAGTAGTGCGCGGGCAAGTCCTGCGCGTTGCCGTTCTCCTCCGGAGCATTGCCCTGGTCTGCGAGCGGCGACGGACGGACCGATCTCCAGCCGCGCCAGCATGTGTGCGGCCCGTTCGCGTGCCTGCGCACCGTCGATGCCCTCGCTCAGACGCACGTGGTCGATGATCTGTGAGAGGAGTCGACGTCCGGGGTTGAAGGCTGTGGCACTGTCTTGGATCATGAGCGAGGTTCCACGGGGAGTCACGCCTCCCGTACTCGGCAGCCCATTGCCCGAGACTTCGACCTCTGCAGGCGGAGCCTCGGCAGCCAACCTGCGCAGAAGGCTGCTCTTGCCTGTACCTGACGCCGCCAGCAGCGCGACGACCTCGCGCTCGCGGACCACGAGGTCCAGTGGGCCCAGAGTCGTCGATGTCGCTCGAGGCCCGGCGATGGCGCCGCTTCGGTCATCTCTCTCGGGTTCTGCGACGGCCACGGTCACGGAAGTCCACTGCCCGAGGAGACTGCCTGCATCCCGGTCTTGTCGCCGCGCGGCAGAACCTCCCGGTGGAGGCAGAGTCCTCACGGGCTGTCCGGAGTTCTGCAGAGGGTGGGCGAACGTGACCACACCGTCCGAGACTTCGGCGACAGCGGTCGCAATGGTGTCCAACCACGAGCGCTGGTGGCTGACGATGATGGCCGCTCCCCCGCCGGCTGTGAATCGCGCGAGTTCGTCCGTGACGACGGCTGCCGTTGTCGGATCAAGCCCCGCGGTGGGTTCGTCGAGGACGAGCAGTCGGGGCTGGCCGGCAAGTGCGCGCGCAAGGGAGACTCGGGCCGCCTGTCCGCCGGAGATCTGCCCTGCCTGCCTCCCGGCCAAATGCGGGCTGAGGCCCAAACGGCTCAGGAGCGCAATGCTGTCGATGTCGCGACGCCCGTCTGCGATGACTCTCGACACACTCAGCCGAGCGTCGATGGTGCGTTTCGGGTCCTGTTCCGACCAGCCGATCGACTTCCGCCGTGCTCGTGCCCTGCCGCCTTCGGTCGCTGGCGGATCGGCCCCCAGGAATCTGAATGTTCGGGCGGATACAGGCGTGCCCAGAGGCGGTGCCAGTGCCAGGGTTTCGATCAGTGTCGTCTTCCCTGCTCCACTCGGCCCATGGATTCCGATGATCTCTCCTGGATTCAGCCGCAGCCTGTCCACTCGCAGAAACGGCTCTGACGCGGCCCCTATGACGAGTTCTTCGACGTCGAGGACGGGCTCGTACCCATTGCCGTGTTCGGCTTCTCCGGTGTGACCATCCACACGCAGATGGCTGTGACCGCCTCGCGCTCCGGCGCTGGGGGCCAGAGCTCTGGCGTAGGTGTCGAATCCCATCAGAAGGGAGGCGCTGACCAAGGCCAGCGCTGCGGCCGGCAATGCAACGGACTGCGGTGCGAGCAGGATGCCCGGCAGGTTCTCTCGCACCATGACCGCCCAATCCGGAGTCGGTGGCGGTGGTCCGAATCCGAGGACGTGGAGACCGGCGAGGAGCTGAAGACTCGCCAGCACTCGGACGGCCATATCCGCAAGCACCGTGGAACTGAGCGCTGGGATGAGCTCGACGATGCCGATGCGCGCCGCACTGTCTCCACGTCGCTGTGCCAGACGGATGAACTCGGCATCATGCAGCCGCCCTGCGGAGGCGCGGACGATCCTTGCAGACAGGGGCGCGCCGAGGACCAGCATGCCGACCGCCACCGCTGCGATCGACGGCAGGAAGGTCGCGGCACAGAGGACGACGACGGTGCCGGGAAGCGCCATGGCAGTTGCCGTGACAGTGCCGAGGGCACGGTCGATCCAGCGCACTCGGAAGGCAAGCAATCCGAGGACGACCCCACACGCGGAAGCCGTGATGCCGATGGGGATGCTGCCGAGCACCAGCTGCCGTCCACCGGCGATTGTGCGTGAGAACACGTCACGGCCGAGAGCATCAGTGCCGACCAGGGTGCCCGGTGCCGGGGACCACGGAGCGCCGATGACCGCGCTGGTTGACACAGGAGCGAAGGCAGGACCGATGACGGCGATCACCATGACGAGGCACACGAGCATTGTGGGTGCGCCATAGCGGGTGCAGACACGAGCGAATGACAGCAGTGTGCCGCGCCGCAGTGGTCCGATCCTGAATGCAGTCATCGCAGCCGCGTCCGTGACGTGAGCAGATCAGCAATCAGCAGCACAGCCAGGGAGATTCCGACGATGACGAGGCCGAGCCCCTGCACCATCGGAGTGTCCCTGGCTGAAACCGCTGCGACAAGCGCCTGTCCCGCGCCCGGGTAGGCGAGCAGCGATTCGACGATGGCAGTTCCGCCGAGCACCCCGACGCTGAGGAGTGCGGCCACTTGGGTCACAGGTTCAAGCCATCGAGGGAGGACGTGGGCCGTGAGAATGTGGAACGCCGGGGCTCCTCTACGACGTGCTGCGACGACGAGATCGGTCGAGAGCAGATCGTCGGCACTTCCCCGCAGCATTCTCGCACCCCATGCCGCGTTCGGCAGAGCCAGGCACAGGACCGGCAGCAGAAGGATCGATGGGTCAGCCCAGACCGGCTGCCCTGGTTCGGGCAGCGATACTGGGGGCACAAGCTGTGCAGCTGCAGACAGCAGCAGCACAAGCCCCACGATGAGGACGATCTCGGGAAGACCGGTGAGCAGAGAGACGAGGACGGAGACCTGTGTGCCGACAATGCGACCGCGCCACCATGCCAGGATCAGCGCTGTGACAGCAGCCAAGACGACGGCCAGGACTGCGGCAGGGATCGTCGCCGCCAGGGTCAGTGCCATTCGGGTGAGCACGCGCGGCAGCACCGGTGTCTCATCGATGAGGCTGGTCCCCAAATCCCCATGGAACACCCCCGTCCACCATGACACGAGGCGCAGCAGGACCGGCGCATCGAGACCTCGTTGTGCACGGAGGGCTTCGGCTCGCTGCTGGTCGGGACCGGCCGCGGAGTCGGCGAAGTCCCCTGGCAGCACCTCGGTAAGCAGGTACAGACCGGTGACGACGACGATCAGAGTGCCCAACCAGCGGGCGATCGGGCTGAACACTCCCCGAGCGATCACGAGGAGATCGTGACCTTGCTGACGTCGTATCGACTGCCGCTCTTGGGCAGGTCGGAGACCTTCTTGCTCTTGAGACTGATGCTGTCGCCGAAGCCCCAGACCACCCAGCCGCCTTCAGCGGCCATGCGTCGGTGGAGACTGCCGATGAGTTCTGTCCGCTTCGCTTCATCAGTGGCGGCCATGGCTTCCTCATAGACGGAGTCGAAGTCCTTGTCCTTCCAGCCGGTCTCCGAGAAGGAGGAGGTCGAGAGCACGGTAGCGCGCACCAGCGAGGAGAACGTTGTCGAATCGACCGCGTAGTATCCGACGGTGAATGGTTCGACCGTGTAGGCCTCGCTCCAATAGGTGTCCGGTGCGTGCTCCTTGATCTCCACGGTGATTCCGACTTCGGACAGCTGCTCTTTGGCCAGTGCGGCCAGAGGCTTCATCGCCGGATATGACGAAGACGTGTGCAGGGTGGTGTCGAATCCGTCCGGGTGGCCCGCTTCGGCCAGAAGCTTCTTCGCCTTCGGGATATCCCGAGTGACGGAGGGGACATCGTTCGGGACATCGGGATCGTTGAGGCGGATGGTGTCACGGCCGACAGTGCCGTAGCCGAGATAGATCTGGTCGACGAGCGCCTGACGGTCGAGGGCGAGTTTGATCGCGGTGCGCACCCGTTCGTCGTCGAACGGCTTCGTATCCACGCGCAGAAGGAGCGGCACGGCTTCGGCACCGGGGCGGGTGACGACATCAGCATCGTCAGCAGCGGATTTCGCTGCAGCCGGCACGATTCCGATGGCCACGTCGATTCTTCCGCCGGTGACGGCCTGGCTCATCGCCTGGGGGTCTGAGAAGCCTCGGATCTCGAGTGCGTCGACGCCGGGTGCACCGCCCCACCAGTCACCGTGGGCGGACAGTTTCGCTCCGGAGTCGTCGAGTGTCTGCAGGATGAAGGGCCCGGATCCGACCGGCTTGCTGAAATCCTCTGTTCCGTCTTGGACGATGAAGCTTCCGAGAGTGAGGGCCAGTGGAAGCTCCGAGTCGGGCGAGCTGGTGGCCAGCCGCAGTGTCGTGTCGTCGACCACAGAGCTCTTCTTGATGTCGATCGTTCCGATGCGCCCACCGTTCTCGTCTGCTTTGTCGACGATACGGCGGAGGCTGTAGAGGACATCCGCGGCTGTGACGGAATCACCGTTGCTGAACACGGCGTCATCGCGCAGCTTCAGCACCCACTCTGTCGCGTCGTCGTTGGCACTCCAGGAGGTGGCCAATGCGGGCGCTGGTGCACCCTCAGCGTCTTTGACTGCGAGCGTGTCGTAGATGGCGGTCAGGCGGGCCCAGTCGGATTCGGCGAAGAGCTCGCCGTGGGGATCGCTGACTGCGGAGGCGCCGCTGCTGATGGCACCCAAGCGCAGAGTGTCTCCGCCGGACCCGGCTGTCCCACCGCCGCTGTCGCAGGCGGCCAAGAGAAGCGGCAGGGATACTGCGGCGCTGAGGCCGAAGAAGCTCCGTCGGGTGTGGTCGGTCTGGTTGGTCATTGATTCTCCATTGTCGTATCTGCTGGGTGTGCTTCGGCGCCCGCGCGGACCTCCGAGACATCGGAGAGGAATGCCGCGATCGTGCTGGCGGCTTCCTGGATCGCGGGTGTGCGCACTATCGAGTAGTGATGAGCCGGGACATCGGTGATGCGGAAGGTTCCTGCCACCCATGGCGACCAGCCGAGGTCCGCATCGGTCGAGTCGTCGACTCCCATGCCTTCCGCTGAGTTTCGGGGTGATTCGTCGCCTGCACGGATGAGCAGGACGGGTACGTCGGCGTCGAGGCGGCGCGCACTGTGGCCCGCCAGTGCCTCCATATGACGTGCGAAGACGGCGAAGCGGTTGTCGAGAGCTTCGCCTCTCGGCAGCGCTCCATGATCGGCCAGCGACGCAGCAAGGCTTTCCCACTGGGTATGGGGGCCGAGATCCAGTCCCAGGTAGGCCTCGATCGACCGCAGCTGGCGCAGCTTCTGGACATCATCGGCATCAGCGTCGCTGAGTCCGCGCAGGGCGATGATCCGCTCCGGCGCGTTCGAGTCGAGCATGAGGACTGCATCGACGTCTCCGCCGTGATCGCGGATGCGGCAGGCGAGCTCATGGGCCATCGTGCCGCCCATGGACCACCCTCCAACTGTCCAGGGGCCGTCCGGTTGGATGCTGCTGATCATCGTCCGGTACGTCTCCACCATCTCCGGGATGGTGCGGGGCATCGGGTGCCCGTCGAGTCCGGGATCTGCGATCGCGATGACCGGTCTGGTCGTCTCGAGGTTGCGTGCGAGCTCGACATAGCAGAGGATGTCACCGCCTGAGGGATGGAGGAGGAATATGGGGCGTCCGGTTCCGGCTCGCAGTTCGAATATCGATTCCTCGGTGGGCAGGGGCGGCTGTTGAGCCATCGCTTTCGCCAGGCCCGATGGTGTCGGTTCGGGGAGGAACTCACGTGGGCTGACTCGGGTTCCGAGCCTGTCGTGCACGGACGCGAGCATGCGCACTGCCATGAGCGAGTCCCCGCCGAGTGTGAAGAAGTCATCGGTGGGACCCGGATGCACAGGAAGGTCGAGCATAGTGGCCCACAGCTCGGCGATGCGTGGAAGCATCCGCCGATCCACCGCGTCGGAGCTGCAGACTTCCGGGGAGGCCGAGATGGGGGCGCGCTCATATGAGCCTTCGAGCGTCGTTGCTGAGGACAGCCGCACCTTCTCGACCCATGATGAAGGCTCCAGCAGTGTGCGGATGGCATCGGCGACATGATCGAGGATCTGGCCGGGCACACCCTCGGCGAGCATTTCATCGACCGAAGCCAGGGAGGCGATGAATTCTCCTTCGAGTTCGAAGACCCGCAGTTCGAGCTCAACCTGCGGCGTGCGGATGTCCTGGTGGAAGTCGGCAAGGTGAACGTGACCGAACGGCCCGAGGTCGGTGACCGGTTCCCCGCCGAGTGCTGAGTCCATTCCGAGTGTCGATTGGAACACCACTGGTGCGATCGGAGACGAGGAGCCTGTGCGTCGTGAGACTTCTCGACCGATGTCGACGGCAGTGATCTGGTCACGACGTGCGCACTCGTCGATCTGTCGCCCGACTGTGTGTATGAGCTCGGCGAGGGTCTCGTCGTCTTTCAGCCGCAGCGGCAGCAGCGCGGTGCGGGAGAACGCGCCGATGAGGCGGTCGACATCGGCATGCAGGGGGATCCGGTTGTGCTGCATCGAGTTCAGCAGGATCTCCTGTTGACCTGTCACCTGGTTGAGTGCGAGAGCGAAGACCGTGAGGACTGCGGTTGCTGGTGTGAGTTCGTGGCTCCGACAGTTTTCGCGCAGGTCTCGCCACGCATCCGGTGAGAGTCGGAACTCTCGCATCGTCATCCTCTGAGCGGAAGCACTCTTCTCTTCGCTGCGGGGAAGACGGGGCGCGGCGGGCAGCTCGTCCAGCTGGGCGAACCACCACCGGCGGTGCTCTTCTCGCTGCGTGCTCGGTTCTCGCTCGAGCGCTTCCACATAGTCGCCGAAGTCGATGGCGAGAGGAGGCTCGGCTGTGCCCGGGTCGGCCAGCTGGGCGAAGAGCTCACGGTCGTAGAGGGATGCTGACCATCCGTCCATCGCGAGCAGGCTCGAGGACACGTGAAGGCGGGCGCGAGTGCCTCCGAGCAGGACGACTGCAACGTGGACAGCTCCGTCTGACAGAGGGTTGGGTCCGTTGAGGGCCCACTGGGTGCGCAGCTGATCGAGGGCCGCTGCGGGGTCGTCATCGTCACGCAGGTCGATGACATCGACGTGTGTGAGACCGGAGGAGTCTTCTGGTTCGCGCAGACGCTGAGTGCCGTTGGGCAGAACCTCAACGCAGACCATCGGCTGATGAGCGGCCACCGCATCGGCGGCGTTCCTCAGGCGCGTACGCAGCTCATCCGTGTCCGGCGTTGCCGTCGGCAGGGTGAGTTCGACGTCGGTGGAGACGTGAGCGGTGCTGTAGGAATTCTCCCAGCCTCCTGTCTGCCCGACGAAATAGCCCTGCTGCAGCGGCAGCAGTCTGAAGGGCGCATGGGCGTCGGGCCGTCGCTCCAGTGCTGCCGACGGGCTGCTCACATCCTCACCTCCGTCCTGGACGGTCAGGAGCGTGGCGATCTCGTCGACTGTGAGATCCGCGCGGACTTGGTTGAGCGGCAGGCTCACTCCGGTGCTTTCACGCAGAGCGGAGGCCATGCGCACGGCCAGGAGAGAGTCTCCGCCGAGGCTGAGGAAGCTCTGCTCACTGATGTCATCCTCGTCGACCCCCAGCAGATCCGACCAGATCTCGACGATGGTGGCGGTGAGGTCCGTGGTCTCGGTGTCCGACGAGGCCGGTGAGGACTCCTCCGAGCTGCTGGCGGCGGTGAAGAGGTCGGTGTAGATCGTGAAGATTTCGCGTGCGCGAGCGAGGTCGATGACCGTATCGCAGACGTCCCACTGCAGGATGAGTTCGCCGCGATGGTCATAGGCCTGGTGGTCGAGCCACACCTGCGGTGTCTGGCTCACTCCGCAGACCTGCGTGCCCAACCACTCATGGTCATGGGGCTCGCGACCGCCGAGCTGATCGAGGCCGAGCATCGAGGTGAAGACGACCGGCACGTTCTGTGAGCGTCCTCGCTGCCTGCTCCATTCGGTGAGGACTTCGATTCCGCTGAAGGATCGGTGGTCGAGGTCATCGATCAGCGTGTCCTGCGTGCGGGAAGCGGATTCCCACAGGTCGTGGCGGCTCAGATCGTCAGCATCGTGGCCGTCCTGGCCTGTGGGTTCTGCGGCTTCGTGGATGAGCATCGTTGAGAATTCGCCGACGACAGCATCAACGCCGGGCAGATCAGGTCGGTCGAAGACGCTCATCGTGATGCTGAAGTGTTCAGCTCCGCTCCAGAGCGCGAGAGCTCTCCTGTAGAGGCTGAGAACGAAGGCAGTGGGGGTGACTCTGTGTCGGCCGCAGAGCTCCTGCAGCTGTGACCAGGTGGTTTCGGGGACTGCCGCGCTCAGACGTGTGAAGTGCGGGCGTGAGGTGTCCCCGGTCTTCGTGGTGATGGCTGGAGCGCCCGGCAGAGTGGGGATGCGTGCGGCCCAGTAGTCTCTGGCGGCGTCCCGCTCGCTGGTGTCGACGGGCTTGAGTGCGCGCAGACATTCGGCAAAGCTCGGCGGGGTCGGTCCCAGCTGGGCGTGTGGGTCGCGGTAGAGCGTTTTGACCTCTCGGTCGACGATCATCCAACTGGCCGAGTCGCAGACGAGCACATCGACGGAGAGCAGGATCCGCCACGATCCGTCCGGCAGGGATACGACCACCGGTTGGATGAGAGGCCACACGGCCGGGTCTGCGACACGAGTCGAGAACTTCTCTCGCAGCTGTGCCAGTTCGGCATCAGCGGTTCTGGTGTCATCGATGGTGATGTGAAGCGGTGTCCATGTCGGGTCGAGGTCGCAGATCTCGTGTCTGCCGTCATCGGAGATGACGGCGCGGAGCATGTCGTGGCGTTTGATGACCTCGCGCCAGGCGTGGTCATAGCGGTCGACGTCGATGTCTGGACAGGAGTATTCGAGATAGAAGTGGCAGCCCACACCCTCGCCGTCGGGTTTGGATGGGTCGAGCCCTCGAGTACGTCCCAGCCAATAGGCATACTGGACTCTTGTGAGCTCGAAACCTGACTCGTGTTGCGGATCGGCTCCATCGGACGTGATCTGAGCGACTGCCACTGCGGGAAGAGCGTCCGCTGGGTCGTTCTCCGTTCGATCAGAGGTGGGTGTCGAACTGAAGGGGAGCTGTGTCTCGAGGAGTGCGGCGCACCCGGCGACCGTGGGTGCCGCAAGCAGGTCTTTGAGACGCAAATTGATGTTGTGCTCGGTGCGGAATGCTGCCAGGACGCGCGTGGCGAGGAGAGAATGGCCCCCGAGCGCGAAGAAATCGGCCTCGGGTGAGGCGACTGTGCGTGAGAGGATGCGAGACCAGGTGTCAGCAACGATCTTCTGCCAGCCGTCGAGGTGGGCTGTGCTGTCGACGTCGATGGCCTCGACGATGGTTCGCTGTGTGTCGAGGTTGTTGGAGCGGGAGTTGAGCTCGTCAGGGGAGGCAGCGAGCATGCCGGGCGCCTCCAGCCTCATGACTCTGATGATCGTTGTGACGGCGTCATCGAGGTCGAGGGCGTGACGCATCGAAATCTCTGCTGCGCTGTCCTGCTCGGCGGCGGTGCCGAGGCGGAGCCGATCGAGGTCGAGTGTCGTCCAGCCGGTGCTGTGCGCCAGCCCGTCGAGGAATCGACCGGCCGCGACATAGGCGCCGAGACCGAATCCGCCGATCGTGCCGGCAGCTGACGACAGGAGCAGCACCGTCGGCGTGCAGGGCAGACTGTCCATGGCTTCGACTAGGCGACGGGCGCCGGTGACCTTCGGAGCGAATGCGGCATTGATGCTCGTGTCGTCGAGTTCGGCCAGCGGCGCGAGGTCGACGTGCACGGGAGCGTGGACGATGTGATCGATCGTCCCGTACTGTTCCATGATCGTGGTGAGGCAGTCGCTGTACGCTCCAGGTGCTGAGACATCTGCGATGAGCACCTCTGTGCGGGAGAGGTCGGTGAGAGCCTGCTCTCGATCTGACCCGGGGGCCGGTCGACTGCGGCTGATGAGGATGATGCGTGCCTGAGGGTTCTCGGCTTCGATGCGCCCTGCAAGAGCAAGTCCCACTGAACCGAGGCCACCGGAGATCACCCAGACTCTCGCCTCGACGTCAGCCTCGGGGGCGCGAGCGGGCTGCCAGGGCCGCCAGGTGCGCACCCAGGTGCGGTGATGGCGGAGAGCGCGGTGGGGTGAAGCTGCAGTGGACTGGCGGAAGCGTGTGAGCCCGGCAGCGACGCCCGCCCAATCCGGGTCGTCGGGGTCGAGGTCGATGGTGACCCAATCCAGGTCTTCGACCTCCTGGCCGAGTACACGGACAAATCCCGTGGTCGCTGTGGCGAAAGGATTGATCTCCTCGCCGCCGGTGACATCCTCGGCGCCGACAGTGAGGTGGACGACGCGTTTCAATCCGGAGTTCGGGAGCATCCGGGCGTAGTGGGAGAAGGTGCGGGCTTCGGCGCGCAGAGAGCTTTCGTCCTTAGGCTCGCTGAGGTGGATGAGCATGTGTGCACGCGAGGCGTCGTCGACGATCACGGCACCGAAGTTCCGGAGGTTCTTCCGCAGCTTTTCGGGAACGCTGTCGTTGACGAGGACGCGAGTCTCTTCTTCGATGCTGGGGGCTGACGTGGCCGGTTCGCGGCTCCACGTGGGCGTCTGGAGGGGTTCGTCGGCGCTCGGACTGGTGTGGTCTCCGTCGTGCTGGGCGGATCCGACGGTGTCCTCGGGACCGAGCCGATGGGCGATCCCCTCAGCGGTGCGCTGCCACGGGTACGGCGGCACCGTCACCGCTGCTCGGCGAGGCACCAGACGTTCGAGATCGACGTCGACTCCTCGTGACCACAGCTCAGCCAGGATGCGGTCGAAGGCCCTCTGCGCCCGCACCGACGACCCTGAGTCCTCGGGTGCCGTCCACGCCGTCAGGCAGTCGACCGAGCGCGAGGCGGCACCGGAGATCAGATTTCCGCCGGGGCCAGTCTGGACAAGCAGAGACCGGCGTGGGCCGCTGACCGCCGTGTCAAGGGCTTGGCTGAAGCGGACAGGGGCGCGCAGATGATCGGCCCAATGACCGGCAGGCAGCGGGTGGTCGACGATGGAGCCGTCGATGCCTGTGATCAGCGGCAGCCGTGGTCGGGGGCGAACGAAATCCTCGGTGAGCGCCCGGATCTGCGGGAGGATCGGGTCGACGACGCGCGAGTGGCTGGCCACAGAGACCTTGAGCGTGCGAGAGTCGATGCCTTCGGCTGAGAGGCGGGCGGAGAGTTCCTCGATTGCTCGGTTCGGTCCGGAGACGACACTGAGCATCGGACCGTTGACTGCGGCGAGGTCGACGTCCGGGTGGTCCGGCAGGAGCGCGAGGACATCATCGGCACTCAGCGGAAGGCTCAACATGGCTCCGGCGGGCAGCTCGGCGAACAGCCTGGCCCGCTCGACAACGAGGTGCAATGCGTCTCGGCGGTCCATGGCACCAGCGACGACCGCTGCGGAGTACTCACCGAGGCTGTGGCCGAGCACCGCATCCGGTCGTACGCCGAAGCTTTCGAGCAGGTCGAGGTAGGCGAGTTCGACCGCGGCGAGTGCGGGCAGCCCGACGCGCGTGTCTTCGCCGCCGCGAGCGTCACAGTCGAGTGCGAATCCACGGGGGTCGATGCCGCCGGCGGCCGCGATCATGTCTGCGCACTGATCGAAGCTGCGTGCAAAGACCGGCTGCGTTCGGTGAAGGCCCGCTGCCATTCCTGGATGCTGTGCTCCACCTCCCGGCATGACGGCGACGAGACTCGGTGCCGCAGTGTCGGCGTGTGCGGGCTCTGTGGTCTCTCCGCCGATGATGGCGCGCCGATGCGGGAGGCGGCGCAGCCCGTGCGCGAGGGTGCCGGCAATGTCCCCTGGCGACTCGATCGCAGTGAGTTCACGCACCTGGACGGTGCGCTCTTCGAGTGCTCCCGGATCGGCTGCGCTGATGAGCAGCGGCGGATCGATCGGCCGGGCCTGAGGTTTCTCACGGGCGGCGGCTGCTTCTGCCTGCAGTGACCTCACGAGCACATGGGCGTTGATTCCGCCGATGCCGAATGCGCTGACTCCTGCGATACGTGTCTGAGACTGCCAGGGCCGAGACTGTGTCGCCAAGGTCAACGGTGAGTGCGCCAATGGCAGTTCCGGGTTCGGTTCGTCCGCGTCGAGGGTCGCCGGAATCTGTGCATGGGAGACGGCGAGGACCGCTTTGATGAAGCCGGCGACCCCGGCGGCGGAATCGGTGTGCCCGATCGAGGACTTCACGGACCCGAGCGCGCACCACGGTGTGTCGGTGCGGCCGAACACCTCGTTGATGGCGCGGACTTCGATCGGATCACCGAGCATCGTTCCGGTGCCGTGGCCTTCGATGAGTTCAACCTCGTCGGGATCGATTTCAGCGGCCGCCAGTGCTTCAGCGATGACGCGCGCCTGCCCGCTGACGGAGGGCGCGGCGAAGCCGACCCGATCGAGTCCGTCATTGCCGATGGCGCTGCCGGCGACAACTGCGTGGATCGGGTCCGAGTCGGCGATCGCATCGCTGAGGCGCCGCAGGACAACTGCTCCCGCCCCCTGGGTGAAGACCGTGCCGCTCGCATCTCTGCCGTAGGCGCGAGTGCGCCCATCACGGGAGAAGGGGCCGTCCGGGACGCAGAGGTACCCGTGGTTCTGGGGCAGCCGCAGTGAGACCCCGCCGGCGATTGCGGTGTCGCACTGGTGGGACAGCAATGCTTCTGCAGCCAGATGGATCGCAACGAGAGATGTGGCGCACGTGGCTCCGAGGCTCACTGTTGGTCCGTCCAGGCCCAGCAGCCATGCGATGCGAGCAGGAAGGTAGTCGCCGACGTTGAGTCCGTGCAGGTGAAGGCTGTTGATGGGATCCGCTCCGCCGGTGGGATGGAAGCGATCGCCGAGGTTGTCGATGAGGTGATGCGAGAACGCCTGACCGGCATAGACACCGACTGTGCCGCGGTGTCCCGGCTGAGCCAAACCAGCGGCTTCCAGTGCTTCGATGCTGCATTCGATGAGGATCCTCTGCTGCGGGTCCATCAGCCGCGCTTCGGTCTCGGAGAGTCCGAGACCGGCGGTGTCGAACTGCGTGGGTGCTTCGAGGCGTCCGCTCACGGGCACGTAGTCGGGGTGAGAGATGAGACGATCAGGTACGCCTGCTGTACGCAGCTCCTCGGCGGTCAGTGTCTCGACTCCCCTGGCACCTGTGCGGATCAGATCCCAATAGGCGTCGAGGGAAGGCGCTGAGGGGAACCTGCAGCTCATGCCGACGACGGCGATGGTCTCGTCTGCCTGGTCGGGCTCAGAGGCTCCGAGGTGGTGGACGTGCTGTTGTTCCTTCACTGTGCTGGCTCCTGTCGGCGTCGGGTGTGCCACATATGCTGGTCATATCGGGCAATGGGGTGATCGCTGCCGGGCCCGGGCCAGACTTCGAGCACGGTCCACCCTGTGGCTTCGAGGGCTTGGGACCATTCGTGTGCGGTCAAGAGGATTCGCCCGGTCTCTGCGCGATCGCCGCCGATGCCCGGCCCCGGTGGCGGCGGTGACATGAGGAAGCGCATGGAGATGAGCAGTGGAAGGTGCTCCGTGCCGGTTTCGATGAGCGCGAATTCTGCATCGGTGCGGACGAGTTCTGTGATCGCAGACAGCGCCGACTGCACATTGCGAGCATTGTGCATGACATTGGCGGCGATGACGATGTCGATGTCTCCGACCAGTCCTGGCAGCTGGGCCTGCAGCTCGCTCAGCGGTGCGTTGATGTCGAGCACACCGCTGGTGAAGCCGCTGCGTCCAGCACACCGGCTGAGTGCTTCATGAGTGAATGCGTGTCCGATATCAGTGAAGTGATAGGTCAGAGGCAGATCATCGACGGCGTCGAGGATGATGTCGGTGGTGCCTCCGACTCCTGCCCCGATCTCGAGGATCGCGGGCGTGCGGGCCTCGTCGAGTATCTGCAGACAGCGCCGCCTGACTGCGGATGCGGTTTCCGCGTTGACGTGCTGACTGGCTGTGTTCGACTGGTAGATCTCTGCTGTGATGTCGTCTCCGTCGAAAAGGAGACTGTGCACGGTGATCTCGCCGGCGAGCAGTTCGGGCAGATGGCGCCAGCAGGAGGCGAAGAACTGCGTCAGGGCTGTTCCTGTGGGTTGATCGGCAGTCAGATCCAGTGCCTGAGACCACAGAGCGTCGACGTCGCCGCGCGAGGGAGGGGTGATGCGCCACTGCGAAGCGTCGTCGCTCAGGAAGCCCGCAGCGATGAGTTCGCTGATCCACCGGGCTGCGACAGACCGGTGTTCTGCGGCGATCCCGTCCGCCGCAGCAAACTGCTCAGGTGCGGCCGTGCCCAGTTCAGAGACCATGCAGGCCATGCTCGCCAGTGCCGCCTCGTCCCGCGCCCGATCAAGTCGAATCTCCCGATTCTCAGCGCTCGTTGAATGCTGCGGAGGCGCATCGCGATGCTCGATCATAGGCGACTCCCCCGGAAACGTTATTGATAATGCTTATTATTATTAACAGCCTTCCGAGAATGCAAGTTGATTCGATTGGAGCGCCCGTACTCCTCGCCTGGGCTCAAAAAGACTCCGGCACAGGGGCCAAGGCCCGACAGCAGGAGCGACGGCCCGACTGCAGCGGCCAGGATCAGATTGCGGGCGCAGGGCGGGAAGCGAGGGGCTCACAGTGGATCCGAGGGCCTCGCAGTTAGCCGGTGATCTTCAGCACCAGTGCCGGGTAGGCCAGAGACTCAGCTCCGATATCTCGTGCCGTTGGGCACTGAACGGGATCTACTTTTTCGTCATGACGAACACCGTGACGGAGCTTCCCGCGATGTCGATGTTCAGTTCGCTGCCGTCGGAACCCGCAGACGCGCTTGCCGTCGAAGTCTCGACCGCCCCACTGAACGGCACATCATCAGGCAGCGGGTTCGCCGGCACCACCTGAGTCGCACTCTTCACGTCGTTCGACTCCCCGTACACCTGCGACGCCGACGAAACACTGAACCCCGACGGCATCGACAGCGTCACGGGATTCCCACCCACCGAAGCCGCGTCGTTCGCATTGATCACCGTCGTCACCAGAGTCTTGCCGTCGTTCTTCACCACGGTGTAGGCGCTCATATTCCCACCACCAGACACCGAAGTCTGAGTGAAATGCCCGCCGACGCTCGGCACCAACAGCCGCAGCCCCAACATATTCGGACGAACTTGAAACGCATTCGACCGGTCCCCGAGTTCGGCCGGATCGCAGATGAGCGACATCGGCGCTCCCCCATTGCACGCACCGAGCATCGAATGCATGGCCATGCGCTCGACGCCGAGCGTGGCCGCATACAGCGTGTAATCAGCCGCCCACAACGCCGAAGCGTTCGTCAGCGACGTGTCATTCGTCCCCGGGCAGCTCGTCGGCCCGGTCTCCTCCAGCCACAGCGGCACACCGGCCGCATCGGCCTTGGACTTCCCGATGCCGAGGTTCTTCTTCGCCGCCTCCTTCGCCAGCGGGACGATGAGGTTCGGCGCCTGCGGACCGCGACCCGGCACCTTCGACGAATCACAGTCGTAGAGCTGATACCAATGCTGCGCGAGCGCCGTCTTGTTCTTGACATCAGAGTCCAAGAAGGCCGTCATCCACGCCCCGTCGTAGACATCGGGACCGATGATCGGCGCCTCGGGCCGTTTGGCATGGATCGCCTTGGCATACGCCTCGAGCTGACCCACGTACTTGTCTTCGTTCCAGCCATCCTCCCGGACGGCACCGTCGGGAACATCGTCGACGGTATAGCCATTGGGTTCATTCCCGATCCCCAGACCGATGAGCGAATCGCCGAGGATGTCGACCGCATGCGCGGCCATGTCGGCTCCCCGCTCCGGATCGTAAGTGCCGAGGGGCACGCCGAGGGTGACCGTCGACCCGGTGGCGTCGACGAGCTTCTTCAGCCTCTTGAGATCATCAGGAGTGATCGTGGTCTTCTCGCCGTGCTTCGGCGCCTCCCCCTTCGACGTCCAGAACGTCCTCCGGTCGAGGGCATTGCCGGCGAACCGCAGCGCCGGAGACCCGAGCGCTTTCAGCTGCTCGTCGAGGTTGGACTTCGCCGGGTCGAGCCGCGGGTCGGCAAGGTCGGTGGCTTCGAAGGAGACTCCGATGTTGTCGGACCTGAAGCTCGGTCCCGTCCGTTCAGCGGTCGCGGTGATCGATGCGGCATCGCCCGAGGCGCTGTCAACATTCGCCTGCTCGAATTCGGTCGGCGTGGGGCTCGGCTCCGGGGACTGGTTCGAGGACGACGAACCGTCCGAATCGAACCACGAACATCCCGACAGCACGAGGGCGAGCGCCACCACGCCGCCCTGGATACTCCTTCTGAGGTTCACTCCGACAACTCTGCCCTGTCCCCGCAGAATCGACAACTTCCACATTGTCTTTCGAGTGGCCTCCTGTCCGAATCCCCACCCGCCGAGGAACCCGCCCCACGCTCATGGCATCGTAAGGGTGGAGACCATGCCACTCGAGCCCACCCGAGGAGGGGAACCGCCATGCCCGACAACGTCGCCAGGCCCTCCCTCACCCCCATCCGCGGGGCCTTGGGTATGTCGGTGGCGATGGGCATGGGCCGGTTCTTCTATACCCCGGCCCTGCCGCTCATGGTCGCAGCCCTCCACTGGAGTTCGGCTCCCGGCGCATGGATCGCGACGCTGAACTACGTCGGCTACTTCATCGGCACCCTCGTCATCGCCCAAGGCTGGGTCGAACCCAACCGCTTCGTCTACCGCCTCAGCCTCATCGTCTCCACGGTCGGCCTCGCCGCGGTCGCCCTGACCCCGAATCTCATCTGGCAGGGCGGCATCCGCACGATCGCCGGAATCGCCTCGGGGCTGATCTTCGTGTGCGTGACCCAACGGATACCCGCGAACTCCCGCCGGCCCCGCGACGGCGGCATCTCCTACGGCGGGGTCGGCTTCGGCATCCTCGTCTCCGGAGCCATCGTGCTCGCCGCCGGCAGCGTCGCCGACTGGCGCCAACTGTGGCTCATCTGCGCGGCTGTGTCCACGATCTTCTCCATCATCGCCTGGACCTGGCCGATCCCCGCCCGGATCCCACAGAACACCACCCCCACCGAGGCGACCGACCCGACCACAACCGACGACCCGACCGAAACCGCCACCGACGATCCCGCCGAGGCGGCCACCCCCTTCGACGCCAACCGCCGCCGAGCCATGGCCGTCCTCTCCACCGGCTACTTCTTCCAAGGCGGCGGCTACATCATCATCGGCACCTACCTCGTCGTGCTCGCCGGTCCCGTCTTCGGAGCAGCTGCGGCCGCCTCGACGTGGCTCATCGCCGGGATCGCGACGGCGGCCTCTCCCCTGACGTGGTCAGCGGTCGCAACCCGCATCGGCACGGTCAAGGCGCTGACTCTCTGTTACTGCCTCCAGGTCTTCGGCGCCCTGCTCGCCGTCTTCGGCTCGACCCCGATCGTGCTGATCATCGCCGCGGCGCTCTTCGGCTTCACCTTCATCGGGGTGGTCATGATGACGATCGGCGTCGGCACGCAGATGGGTGTCGCGAACGCCTCGGCGAAGCTGACGTCCTGGTACAGCATCGGTCAGATCGTCGGACCGGCCATCGTCGC
>OMJG01000061.1_pt1 | contig 74108 bp, 70 predicted proteins | sample 1646431 | NCBI WGS metagenome assembly OMJG01 (sample SAMN03771674, study PRJEB25209) | food metagenome | isolation source: Cotija cheese | place: Mexico:Jalisco,Michoacan | collected 2011-12-12 | reverse complement strand
CATTGACCAAACCATATTGTGCCGAGATAGTGCCTTTTTGATAGAGGTCAGACACCTGAACAACATGACGTTGACGAGGCTCCTCTTGTTCCCTCACCTCCAGTGCCTTAGATGCTTCTGGTGATTCTAGTGCCTCAATCGTCCCCTCGCCCCCATCTGCTACTGGGAATAAGACCGTTTCAATCTCAGGTAACACCCCTTTTAACCCTTGTGAAATTGCGGAGTTAATTTCTTTAGACGTTGCACTTCCCTTAAACGAATCGATTGCTATAACTACTTTCATTCGTACCACCTCTCCATCATTAAACGAGACAAAGTTGGATCACTAACTGATCGTCACTTTGATTTTACCAAAAAGACACCTACAGTCGTTAATTCTTGCACCTTTCTTGACCTGATCACTATTTCTGAAATACTTTTAAATAGGTCTGTCCCATATAAAGTTATTCCCATGTGGCAATTCAAAATCGCTAAACTCTTTAGCAAAGAAGCTAGGGAACTAGCTGAATTATTGTCGAGATATACAGAAGACAATATCTTCATATCTGATAAATTAAAAAAAGCCTTCCCCGAGTTCAAAATCACGACTGTTGAAGAAGGAATTTCTCGAATTCTCAAAGAAAGTTGACAGAATGAGCGAGTGTTTAATTAGCTATCACCAGTCATTGATCAATTATCATTAACTATCATTAACTATTACCAATAAATGATCAGTCATTGATCATTGAGCACCTATTATAAGGAAAGGACCATCGCCATAGATAGCGATGGTCCTTTCTTCATTTTCAATTTAATTCCCTATACCAACTTACTGTCATCCTCTAATAGCAATTCATACTAGAATAGGAATTCATACTAGAAGAAATTACAATTCCACATTTTCGGTGCGTTTAATCGTTTCAAAGAAGTAGTTCAGGTATAAGACTAACGAGAAAGTCGTCACTACAATTGTTGCAATCACAAGAGCTGTTGAAAATCCTACCGGAATCGACCGCCAGAAGACATGAATAATCATCACGCCATAAAGCATTAAGGTCGATAACTTCCCATGCCACTTAGCTCCAGACACATCACGAGTGCGTTGAACCACAATAAAACCTGTAATAGCCAGTAAAGCTTCTTTCACAATCAGTAGCCCAAATAAAATAACCATAATGGGATAATCGATCATTAAACAGAATAAAATCGCTAATTGGGTTAATTTATCAGCAACAGGATCCAGTACTTTTCCCACATCGCTCACAGACTTAAACCGACGTGCAACCCAACCGTCCACCAAGTCCGTTGCGCCAGAAATGATAAGCATCACACCAGCCACTACATAATCAGCAACCCCCACATAATAATAGATGATGACTGGTATCAACAATAATCTAAAAACAGACAGTATATTTGGAATTGTAATAACTGCACTTTTCGTTTCTTCTTCAATCATCAGATACTCCTTCTTCTCTTAGCCGTTTTTTACCACATCATTTTGTTTTTTACTTCAGTGGACCCTTTGTTTATCTAACTTTTTTTGCTACTATCTTGTTTAAGCTAGCTTGATCTAACTTAACCTAACTTACCCTAACATTACCTAAACTAACATGATTTACACAAACTAACATAATCTAACATAATATTAAAATACTCTAATCAAAGTTTAATCAAACTGCAAGTTGTAATCAACCCATTCGCCTTAAATGATGCAAAAATTTATTTTTTAGCCCCTACTAACAACATAAAGCCAATCCTATTGTCACCACAAAAACCAACACCCAATATTTCATTAAACGCCATATTATCCTAAAAGCACAAAAAAACTACGACAGTTGCCGTAGTTTCATGTTATTTTATTTCAATGTTAGAGTAAGTCCCACCAAGTGTTAGGCTTCGATAATCTGTTCTTTCTTGATTATTAGTAGGGCCTCATTATATTGTCGTTTAAAATCTAGTTCAGGGATTGCCAGTTCCAATGTAGCAGTCGTTAAGGGGACTGCTGCCTCTAACACCTTCAATTGACGGGTTAATTGATCTTCCAAGAATGGCGATTGTACTAAATCAACAATTCTTAAAAACATATCGTCAAGCACTGATTCATCCACGGTAGACCCTCTACCAACTCTTGGAATGATGCCATCATCTTCAGAAGCACATTGCTTTTCCCCTCTACCATCTACACCCTCCACTGCTGCTACAGCTGCATCGCGACTCAAAAAACTAAGCTCTGCGACGCATTGGTCAAATAGCTGATCGATAGGTTGACTAGATCCTTTGAGTTTTGGTCGTAAAAAAGCACAAGCTTTGATCAGTTTAATCACGACTCTTTGCGCTAAGTCGATATAGCTTTCTTGTCGTCTTGACCGACAACTCTCTAATAAATCCCCAAACTGCTCTACCAACACTAACTGCTTTCTAGGGTGCAACATCCGACTCCCACCATATGGTGCTACTAAATTTTCAATTTTCGCATCGGCATAAGACCATTCCTCTTCTTCGTTCAGAACGCCCACTTCTGCTAAAATAGCGAACTTCTCCTCTGGCTTCATACTCTTGTTCTTTTTCAAGACATGAAACAAGAACTCAGTTGGTTCAAGCATCAGCATTCGATCCGTTTCTTCCATTTTATCACCTTAATCCCATCATCCGCTAGCTAACGGTCATTAACTTCCATAGGTCAGTTACCCGCCTCTGATTCTCCCTTTCATTTTATCATTAACTAGAAGTAGAAAACTAACAAAAGACCCATCAAATTTTTGAGGGGTCTTTACTGGCGACTGATAGTATATTTAATGACTTGATAGGCCTTATGAAACACTTAACCCTGGGGTCAACTCTACACTTAATTCCGGACTTAATGCTGCACTTAATGCTGGACTTAACTTTGGACTTAATTCTGCATTTACCTATGTAGGGCTGACTAACTTGTCGTGGAGTTCTTTGATTTCTGTTTCAGATAACCCACATTGCTGCAAATAATTTTCAACACTGTGATATTTCTCCATAAACATCGGATCCATCATCTCAATGACTTCTGGATAGGAAATGTAGACATTCAAGTTTTTAGTGGGATCCATGATTCGCTTATCGTTTTTGATGTAATCATATGACCTCGTGTAATCCTCAACAATCGTTTTTAGTGGTACCTTAGCTACTTTTAGCAGAATATAGGCAATCGCCCCAGTTCTATCTTTACCAGCGGAACAATGAAAGACGATGGGCCCTTGTGCTTTTAAGATAGCACGGACGATGTCTCTGACTGCATCAAGGTTAGAGAGATATTCTAGATAACGATACCTCATGAAATAAGGATCATTCGTTTGCCGGGCTAATTGCTCACTTCGACCACGATAGTGAGCCTTACTCAAATTGACGACAATATAATGGGGCACCAGCTGACGATACTCATTCGGTTCTAACTCGACTTCTTTTGGCGAACGTAAATCAATGATTGTATCAATCTGTAATGATTTAAACAACGCTTCATCTGTTGAATCGTAATACATCATGCTGGACCGATAAAACTTATTTGCTGCTGTAACCTTCCCATCTGACGTGTGATATCCTCCCAACGATCTAAAATTACACATGTCTTTAAACTGGATTCGTCTCGTCATCTCTTACCCATCCTATCGCTATTCTCTTAAAGTTGATTGGTTAAACTTAATTTATTAACCCGTTTTATTACTATTAAAATCAAATTGCTTTACTAATTGACTTACACATATCCTATCACAGATATACGCCTCATTTACATTTTTTACAAAAAGTAGTCATAGTTCTTGCCTACTGAAACACAACAAGTCAGTCAATCGTCATTTACAAGCCAAAATCAGGATATCTTTAAAATTTTCCTTGAAATCGCGTCAAAAGTTCTTAATAATAGACACGATAGCTTTTAGGAGCGTGACATCTTCACTAATCACCTTGTCTTCCTAAAAATCAACAAGTTATTGCTCTACCATGAAAGGACTAAGGACATGACGAAAGAAACGACACCACATCATTCTTCAGAATCAATTGACCTGACAGCACATCTTGGCCGGTTTACTTTTTCAAATTGTCTCATGAATGCTTCTGGCGTTCATTGTTTTGACGCTGATGAACTCAACGAGCTCAATCACAGCAAAGCAGGGGCAATCGTTACGAAAAGTGCAACGGTTGAAAAGAGAACTGGTAATCCTGAACCACGTTATGCGACGCTCCCTCATGGCAGCATCAATTCGATGGGACTTCCTAATCTAGGCATCGACTATTACATCGACTTTGTCTTGATGGCACAATTAGACGATCAAGCTAAAGAGAAAGACTCAAAATTTAGATTTATCTCTGTTTCTGGATTAAGTCCATCAGAAAATATAGAGATTTTACAAAAGATACAAGGAACACCTTATCAAGATTTTGTAGAGCTCAACCTCTCTTGTCCAAATGTCATTGGAGAACCGCAGATGGGCTATAATTTTTCTGCAACTAGACGGTTATTGGAGCAAGTATTCTCCTTTTATACCAAACCATTAGGTGTCAAATTACCACCTTATTTTGACCTTGCACACTTTGACCAAATGGCGACGATTCTTAATGAATTTCCTCTGGCTTATGTCAATGTCATCAATAGCATTGGGAATGGACTAGCAATTGACACAGAAACTGAGACAGCTGTCATCAAACCCAAAAATGGCTTTGGGGGAATTGGTGGCAACTACGTAAAACACACCGCACTTGCGAATGTAAAAGGCTTCTATGACCGCTTAGATCCTACTATCAAGATTATTGGAACTGGCGGCGTCAACAATGGCGAAGATGTTTTCCAACACCTCTTAAGTGGTGCTAGTATGGTACAAATTGGAACAAGTCTACACGAAGAAGGACCTGAAATCTTTGAACGCATCGAGCGCGAGCTTCATGACATCATGGCTAGCAAAAACTATAAGACCATCGATGATTTTAGAGGTAAATTGAAGTCACTTATGTAGTACCATTGAGATACTTTATACAAAAAAAGGAGCCATCTATTATCGGCTCCTTTTGTTTTTTGCTATCACAATTATTCTTTTGAAAACTAATCTTCGACTTTTTCAAACTCAACTTGTTGCGTTGTTCCCAATGAACCCGATTTTGCTTCTTGATACAACTCCAGCTTAGTGTCAGACTTTTGAGTGATATACAACTTAGTTCCATCTGAACTTGTTATGGTATACATTCCTTCTTTTTCACCATCCGTCAAAGTTCCGTCTGAGATAATAATATCCTCGCCATTGACAACTTGCCATCCAGATTCTGTATCTGAAAAATGATATGTCACACCCCATTGATCACTTTCCCAGTCACCCTTTAACCAATCTAAACCCCCAGCATCACTCTTACTAGAGGATTTTTCTGCTGAGTCAGATTTACCTTGACAACCAACCACTATAACAATATAACAACACATTTTTACAAACAAAAAAAGACCTCATCACAAGGACAAGATCTTACGGAAATTTCGCTATTATTTAGCTAAAGCTTCTTTAGCTTGTTCAGCTAAGGCAGTAAATGCTGCTTCATCGTTAACAGCTAAGTCAGCCAACATTTTGCGGTTGATGTCGATTTCAGCAACTTTCAAACCATGAACTAATTTTGAATAGCTTAAACCATTCAAACGTGCTGCTGCATTGATACGTGCAATCCATAATTTACGGAAATCACGTTTCTTTTGACGACGGTCACGGTAAGCATAAGAATAAGATTTCATGACTTGCTCTTTGGCAGTCTTGAATAATAAATGTTTTGCTCCGTAATAACCTTTAGCTAATTTTAAAACGCGTTTACGACGTTGACGCGTAACTGTTCCACCTTTAACACGTGGCATAATGAATTCCTCCTAGATAATTGAGAACGACTGATGAACCATTCCCATAATGTTGATTTGAACATCGTTATTGACCACTTCATCGGGTCTAAACGCAAGAAATCACAACTTGTTTAATCGTGTTCTTAAATCCTGAACCAACGTCCACTTCCTAAACTAATTCCATACTTTTCAAGTATTCCATTAGTTTACTCCAGTGCTTTGGTTCATAACGGATTTAATCACTACTTGTTTAATCGTGTTCTTAAATCCTGAACCAACGTCCACTTCCTAAACTAATTCCATACTTTTCAAGTATTCCATTAGTTTACTCCAGTGCTTTGGTTCAAACCGGATTTAATCACAACTTATTTCATTTGTGACAATTGTGGTGCAATACGCTTCATATCTGACTCAGATACTAATTGTGGTTTGCGTAATTGACGACGTTGTTTTTTTGTCTTGCCATGGAAACGGTGGCTAGTAAATGCACTTGCACGTTTCAATTTACCAGTACCTGTTCTTTTGAACCGTTTTGCTGATCCACGGTGTGTTTTTTGTTTTGGCATTACTGTTTCCTCCTGTAACTAATGATATGAACTGTTATTGTTCAGCTTTAGGTGCAAGCATTAAGAACATGCTACGACCTTCCATTTTCGCTTTAGATTCTACTTGTGCCACATCAGCTAATTCTTCAGCCATACGTTCTAACACGTCACGACCAATGCTTTTATGTGTAATTGCACGTCCTCTAAAACGAATAGAGACTTTGACTTTGTCTCCGTTTTGGATAAACTTACGAGCTTGACGACCTTTTGTATCAAAGTCATGTGTGTCAATCGTTGGACTTAACCGGATTTCTTTCACACTAACAACTTTTTGATTCTTACGAGCCGCACGCTCTTTTCTCTGCATCTCATAGCGGTATTTCCCATAATCCATGATTCTAGCAACTGGCGGTTTCGCATTTGGTGCGACCAGTACTAAATCAAGTTCGCTGTTTGCCGCAATTTCAAGTGCTTCGCGCGTAGATTTAACACCTAATTGTTCCCCTTCAGAATCAATCAGACGAACCTCACGTGCTCTGATACCGTCATTTACCATCATATCTTTTGCTATGATTCCTCACCTCCAAATTATTTGAGAGAAAACGCAGAAAAAGCGGATCGCCTAGAAGACGACCCGCTGCTTAATAATCACAAGTAAGCTACTGTTCACTCTGTCGAGTGAGTAGATTAAGATGATCAGCCCATGGACAATGTCGACATAGGCGAGAAGCGGGTGCTTCTGCTTGTTTTCTCAACTCTAACAGAATATCAAATCAAACTACCGTTGTCAATAGTTACTTACAATCAATTTGTCATGATGTGATTAACAACAGGTAATATCCTGTAAGTAACAAAATACAATGGGCTCTACTCACCATCTCATACTTTTTAAATCGAATTTTACGGTTATTTGTAACACTTAATGTATTTAAAGACTAATCTTTGATCTGGTCTGAGGGAATCGTAGAGTTTGGTTTGAATGATTGAAACAGTCTTTTTAACGGTTTGTCTTTCTTCTTCGCTAACTGATTTCGGTCCAAATGATTCTTTCATAACAATCGTCATCACTTGTTGTAGGTCATTATCATAAATGGTAGTCTCAGTCTTTTCTGAGCTATCTAAGGACTTGATAACGGCTGCTAATTGATCAACAAAGTCTTCTTCTACGCCTGTATACCCTGCTAATTTTCCGGTGAATTGGACACTTTTTAAAAGTTCTTGGAAGTAAGCATCAGCTTTTAAACTTTCCCGTTTAACTTGTTTTCTATGGTACCTTTCAGCTAAGGTGATTACTACTAACAAGAGGATAGCTAGGAAGATGGTCACAGCTTTAGTGATTGTTTTAGGATCAATCGCTAACCAACTGATGCTATTTCCTTCTGCTTCACTGCTATCTTTATCCAAATCCTCATCAAAGAGGATAGAGTTCTCTTCTGGTGTGACTTCAACTGGGTACCATCCTCTGGTTTCATCATAAAGTTCTACCCAAGCATGGGCTTGTTCGTCTGATAATATCGCCTCATAATCACCATTGTCTTTACTCAAAAAATCACTCGTATTCGCTCGGTAGCCACTGACATAGCGTGCTGGGATACCATACAGGCGAAACATCAGTGTTGCAGCAGAGGCGAAGTGTTGGCAATATCCTGCTCTTAAATCAAACAGGAAAGCTTCAGAGACATCACTGCCAACTGGCATCACACCAGGTGTCAAAGAATAGCGTGCTCTGGTGTGGAGTTGCTGGATGATCTCTCTTTGTATAGCATCTTTATCACCACTAGCTACTAATTCTTCATCAATCAAATCAGCAAGTCGAGGAATCATGCTTCTGTCGACTTCGGTATACCTTTCTTGCACAAAGTTAGCATAACGCCCCTCAACTTCTCTAAACCAATCGAATTGAGAGAGTTGTTTCAGGTCTTCTTGATAGTTCTCATAAGTATTGTCATCATAAACGGTATAGAGATTTCCCCGTTCACCTTGTACTTGTAACTTGGATAAATAAGGGACAGTTGGTGCTTTGAGGAGTTTATCTAGTCGTCTCGTCCGCACAGAATTAGCTTGTGGCGTTGCCTCACCGATAGCTTCTTTTTTCGTATTCACCGCGTCGAATGTCATGTAAAACCGTTCATCAAAACTTTGGTTGTCCCCAAAGTTCAGCATGTAATATTGGAAAGAAGTGTTATCCGCTCCATAAATTTCATAAAGTCCATCGAAAAATGCTCGTTCGTCTAGTCGGTCCCATTCGTTACCAATGTAGTCTCCGAAAGATTGGCTCTTCAAGTATAGCGGTTCATTTGGTTGGGTCGACACACTGACTTCCAACTGGTCTTTCCCATCCGGATAATTATTGCCACGATTGATTGTCCCACTGAGATCACTTTCGTCCGTTTTTGTTTGATTCAATGAATAACGTCTGACTTCGTTTTCAATACCCGTCGGCAAAGCCAACAACTGATCCATTGAGTCGCTTAGGACTGTAGTGAATAACGCAAATAGCGCGCAAAATAAGCCAGTCGCTACCACAATACTTTTACCAACCACTTTAAATTTCGACCGGTCTTTCTGTCCCATATGCCTGAGTTTACTACTCTTAGCACTGGTCGCAATCATATTGACGATCACTATAAAGGTCAACAAAAAGTAAAAAGGTAGGGTGATTGGGATGCCTAAATAAGGGCCTAAAAAGCCAACTGTAATAATAATCGCATTGACCAACCACCGCTGACCAAAATTGACCATCACTTGAAATAAGACTTCAGCAACCACAAGAGCTGCGACCAATACGACCCAATTCAAGGACGTTGGAAGTGGTCCTTTGTGTACCACATTATCATATAGGATCAGTGCTTCTTGCCAGCCTCCTCGCCATTGCATGGCTAAATACCCAAGGCCAGCCACTAATGGGATAGCAGCTATTTTGACCCGGTATACCGTTAATACCCATCTTAAACTACAATAGGCAAACACCAGCCAGTGAATCCGACCCATATCTAATTCAATCGGAAGTCCTTCTAAAAATAGATCTGTTGGGACGCTCAGTAAGGCATAAATGATACCATAGTAACTCAAGAAAAACAGAACTTGCGCAAATAACCCTTCATAAATAGGGCTTTTTTGCGTTGGGTCGCTCATTTCTGACACAGAGATGGGCGACTTTTGTGTCGTTGTCTGTTTCTTGAATGGTCTAAAAAAACTCATAGTCTTAGTGGCCTCCCCACAAGTTCAGCGTAAAGCTTAGATGCCTCGAACTGATACAGCAACTGGTGGTTTTCATATAGTCTCAACTGGCGATCGATAGTGATTAAAATCTTATCATTGCCCCTACTGTCCAATAAGTCAAAACCCAGATCATGTCGACTAGTCTGTTGACTGTCTGCTTGCCTTCCTTCTTTATCGGTATCGATTGATGCCATCTCATGGATAACTTCTTGTAAAAAAGAATCATAATAAAAGGGAGACTTGATTGGAATTGTAAGCTCCCAATCATTCCTTTTATTTACCAACTGAAGTTGTTCCACTAACTCCTCTTGGGTCAGTGCTGAGACTAGGCTAGCAACTAGTACTAAAAAAGCATCCTTTTCTTTTAATGACTGTGACAGTGGTGGTGTGAGATCAACTCTGATAGACACTTGTTCCTCTTTTTGTTCACTGTAGACCTTGCTCAACAGTTCGTCATTCCGAGCACTTAACTTCCAGTGAATCGTCTTCAGGTGGTCACCAGCTTCGTATTGTCTCACTTGAAATACGTTAGGCGGTGTTGCCCCTCTTAAATCGACCTCTTGCCCTTTGCATCCTGCTTGTTGAAGCAATAATAGCGCTAGATCTGCTTTTAGAACTGGTGGAATAACAATTTGTTTTTGGCTGATAGCGAGACGTTTACGCCGCTTGAATAATTTTAAATAGTCAAAACACTCGATTTCGGTTACTAGAATCTCGATTTCACCACTATAAGTCGAATCTGTCCCAAGAGCAATAGTTGCCTCGCCTAGACCATCCACAAAGCCATGAAACTTCTTGGTTACTACTTTCTTGTTAGGATCCAATCGATTATAGAAAGATACCGTTATCTGGTAGTAAGGAATAGGGAGACGTTGTCGATTCGTCAACCGAATTCTAGCAATAGCAGTGTGTTCTTTGACGATGATAGGATCGTCTAGATCAATCTCTATTTCCAGATACTTAGCCATTTGTAAGGCATATAGATAAGAAATAAATAACAAGACGAACAAAACGATAGCTAAGACCATGAATTCAGCTGAATGGTATCTACCAGAAAGGTAGAAACTCAAGACAAGTGTCAGGAGATAGCCAAACTTTCTCATGTCATTCGCCTCAAGGCTGGCTTGGGGATATCTGCCAAAATGCGTTGAAGGACCTCTTTTTTGCTGATACCTTCCATTTGAGCTTTATGACTCAGTACCACGCGGTGGGATACAATCGGAATAAAGTGGTCGACGACATCGGATGGTTGAACGAATTCAAAGCCATTTAGCCAGGCAACAGCACGGGTAAACTTGACTAAGGCGATGGTTGCTCTAGGACTTGCACCTAATTCGATTAACGGATGGTTTCGAGTCTTACCAACTAATTCGACGATATATTGGTAAATAGCATCATGAATAAATAGGTCATTGATCTCTTCTTGAATGTTTTCTAGCTCCTCGGTTGATACAATCGGTCGTAGTTGATCCGTCCGCTTGCCTACAGAAACTTGCTTAGCTAATAATATCTCACTATGCGGATCTGGATAACCCATGCTCAGAGAAATCAAGAACCGATCCATTTGGGCAGGTGGCAGTAACTGTGTCCCGGCTGTTCCTGTCGGGTTCTGCGTTGCAATAACATGAAACGGTCGTGGTAGGGATCTCGTCTCACCATCTACCGTCACTTGTTTTTCTTCCATCACTTCAAGCAGAGCAGACTGTGTCTTTGGAGAGGTTCGGTTGATTTCATCCGCTAACAACAGATTACAAAATACGGCACCAGGTTGATAAACAAAACGGCCTTCTTCTTTCTGATAAATCGAAAATCCTGTTAAATCTGACGGAAGCACATCTGGCGTAAACTGGACTCTGTTCCACTCCATCCCAAAAACTTTTGATAAAGCAAGCGCCATCGTGGTCTTCCCAACTCCTGGTATATCTTCCAATAGAACATTACCACCGGCTAAAAATGCTGCAATTACTTCAAATACAAATTGTTGTTTTCCTAAAATGACTTCATTGACCTTATCAATCAATTGCCATATTTTTTGATCACTTCTCATGACGTGCCTCCCAAGGGGTCTTTGGTTCATATAAGGGACAGGTTAGTCTTTCCAATCATATTTTTTCATCTATCAAACAAATGAATCTAAACACATCTATCAGCCAAAACAATTGTTAAACAGGTCTATTAGACGATCTCGTTTCAGTAGTAGGCAAACATGTCACACGATTATAAGCTAAATTAAAGTAAGTTTGTGTCTTATTTTAATGATAGAGTAATGGTTTAGTTCTTGTCAATTCACTGAACCGGTAACAAGTAACGATAACATTAAAAAAGAGTAACAATTCCCTTTTTGGAAATCATTACTCCCTAAACTGATTTACTACAATTCACCTGGTCAACTTATTTTATTGTCCTTCAGCGCTCCCGCTTACCAGATAAGCAGGTATCAATTGGTCTGAGCCCGTATCTATCAAGTACCGGTAATAAGCCGAGGTGATGTCACCCTCGACCTCTCCCACATGGACGAACCAAACGATCTCTTGATTCGGTTCTAAAGCCGTTGGATCAAAGAAGACTGATAGTTGATCAACATTTTTATCCAAAACCATAGCTTGGAAAGTATATTGATTGTTCAAAATCAATTGACTACTCTTCAATTGTTCTCCATATGGAGGTTCATTATTTGCCCGTTCAACTAATGGAGTTGTCACCTTGGTCCCCACAATAGTCGCCGGGAAGGTCAAACCAGATTCGTCATCACTCACTGTCGTTTTAAAGTAAACAACCTCATTCACCGTAAGAGATGACCCATCACTAGCTTTTCCTGCTATATCACCACGCATTGGAAAATACTCGTCGATTGAGATACGTTGGGCATTTGACCCATTGAAAATCCCTTCAAAACTCTTTAAATCTGCCGCATAATCGTTGCTGACAAGTGCACTAGCTTTATCGGTGTCTTTACTATCAGCCTGATCATTAGCTTGATCATCAGCTTGATCATCAGCTTTATTATTAGCAGTTTCATTAGTCTGTGATGTAGATTGTGATGCTTCACCTTCAATAGCTGACGACTGTGCTTGTGCTGGTAATAGCCAGTATTGCCGTAGCAACCCTACTACTAGTAAGGCTGTCAATATCCCAATCACAACGACTTGAAAATCTACAGCATCAAACTGAAACCCGTCACTATCTTTGCGCCATTTACTCACTCGCACTCACCCCCGCTCTTAGAATCAGTGGTTGTGCAAGTGGTGCTTGATCTTTGCCTAATGGACTCGGGAACGCGATTAAGAGGTAAGCTACCGTGAAATCTGTAGCCCAGTCACTTTTAGAAGCAAAGGTGACTGACTTCCCGCTAGTCAATTCGATTGGACCATCCGTACTAAACGTCAGCTTAGCTGGTTCCACACGATTATAATCGACCGTGACTGCTTTGGGATCAATCGTGATACCCTCATCTCCAAGTTTATCACTAGCTGTCACTGTATAGACTGTCACGACAGCTTCATTGTCGAAGGTCAATTCATCCACAGAAACGCTGTAAAAATCATTCGAGCCACTCGCATCCGGCTTGACCGTTTTTACTTGGTCCTGATTCAAACTAGCAATCATATCCTCCACTGCTTTTGCATCAGTATCTTCTGTCTCTTTATCGGTCGCCTTATCATCACTAGCCGAGTCAGCGTTAGAATCACTCGCTTTATCAGTTGCATCACTTTTTTTGCCATCATTATTCTCTTGATCTGATTGTGCCTGTTTAGTCTCTTGGGATGACTTCCCAGAAGGCCAGTTACCTGTTGCAGCAACACCAGCAAGATAGCCAACGGTCAATATCAGTATGGTTCCTAAAAACAGCGCCAAGTAACGCCTCTTATGTTCTAATAACTGCATAATCCCCTCCTAGCTTCATTATGCCTCTGGGCGGCTCTTACGAGCTACATCAGCTAATATATTTTTAACGAACTCTGCTTGGCTGACCGATTGTGTCTCTTTTGACCCATACTTTCTAACTGTAACAGTATCGTCAGAAACTTCTTGGTCTCCAATTACAAGTTGGTATGGCACTTTCTCTGTTTGTGCTTGACGGATCTTATAACCCATTTTCTCATTGCGGTCATCAACGGTTACCCGTATGCCATAACGGTGCAATTCATCCTTAAACGCATTGGCTACTTCTAAATGATGGTCTAGACTAACCGGAATAACTACTGCTTGGACTGGGGCTAACCAAGTTGGGAATGCTCCTTTATACTCTTCGATTAAGTAGGCCATGAACCGTTCCATCGTTGATACGACACCACGGTGAATCATCACAGCCCGGTGATTATTTTCTCCATCTTCACCGACGTAAGTAATATCGAAACGTTCTGGTAACAAAAAGTCCAGTTGAATGGTCGACATCGTTTCTTCAACCCCAATTGCGGTTTTAAACTGAACATCTAATTTAGGACCATAGAATGCTGCTTCACCTATTGCTTCAAAATACTCCAACCCTAACTCATCCATAGCTTCTTTTAACATTGACTCTGCCCTATTCCACATGTCATCATCATCAAAGTATTTATGTTTATCTGCAGGATCACGGTAGCTTAAACGGAAACGATAGTCCTTAATATTGAAGTCTTTGTAAACTTCCTTCGTCAAGTCGAGTACCCGTTTGAATTCATCTTTGATTTGGTCTAATCGCAAGAAAATATGCGAGTCGTTCAATGTCATTTCACGAACCCGTTGTAACCCTGATAAGGCGCCACTCTTTTCATAACGATGCATCATCCCTAGTTCAGCGATACGGATTGGTAATTCTTTATAAGAATGGATGTGGTTTTTATAAACCATGATATGGTGTGGACAGTTCATTGGCCGTAGAACCAATTGTTCGCCGTCACCCATATCCATTGGTGGGAACATGTCTTCTTTATAGTGATCCCAGTGTCCACTTCTCTTATAAAACTCGACATCAGCCATAATAGGAGTATAAACATGCTCATAACCCAATTCGACTTCTTTATCGACGATATAACGTTCAATAATCCGACGAACCGTTGCACCCTTTGGCAACCAGAAAGGCAAGCCAGAACCAACTTCCTTGCTCGTCATGAAGAGATCCAATTCTTTCCCAATCTTACGATGGTCGCGCTCTTTAGCTTCTTCACGACGCTTCAAGTCTGCTTTTAGATCTTTCTTATCAAAGAAAGCTGTCCCATAGACCCGTTGCATCATCTTGTTGTTTGAATCGCCACGCCAGTAAGCTCCGGCTAATGATAACAACTTGAAGACTTGGATTCGTCCAGTTGACGGCACATGAACGCCACGACAGAGATCAGCAAAATCACCTTGTTCATAAATCGTGATTAAGTCGCCTTCAGGGATATCATTGATCAATTCTACCTTATAAGGATCATCTTTAAAACGTTCCAAGGCATCTGCACGTGAAATTTCGTGACGAACGATTGGTAGGTTTTGTTTCACGATATTGTGCATTTCTTCCTCAACGGCAGGAATTTGTTCTTCTGTTAATTGGGGATCCATGTCAGTATCATAGTAAAATCCATCACTGATGGCAGGTCCAACTCCAAGATGGATTTGTGGAAATAAATGCTTTAAAGCATGTGCCATCAAATGGGCTGTTGAATGCCTTAAAATACTGAGTGCTTCAGGATCATCTGGTGTTATGATGGCAAGCTCTCCATCTTCCGTTAACGGACGATCGAAATCGACCAATTCCCCATTAAACTTCCCGGCTAATCCTTTTTTTCCCAAACTCTTGCTGATATCTGCTGCTACTTCTTTTACTTTTATTCCGGATTCATAGATCCGTTCATTACCATCTGGTAATTTGATTTTTAGTTGACTCATTCCTCAAACCCTCCCTAACTATTTCACACTATTCGTCACTATTTTTAGCGACACATTTTGCCAGACAACCGATCGATTACTACTGATTTAGAGGATTTATGACACAAAGACTATAAAGAATGATAATGGCCGTCTTATAATGGTCTATTGCCTGATTATAATGGTCTTTGCTGATAAACTAAGAAAACACAGACATAAAAAAAGTCCCATACCAATGCAGAAGCATCAGTATGGGACGTGATAATCTGTCATCACGTGGTTCCACCCAACGTTTGATTTCTGCTAGACTCAACCCCTCATATGGCTAAACTAATGACTGGTCTATCAGAAGTCCTCTGATCTATAACGGTGATAGCCGCATCTCTTTACTGACAATCTCCCATCAATACAGGCAGATTTGCTTTCTAGATATGTCGATCAACAGTGGTCTAACATTATGGCTAGTGAGATTTTGCACCACCCAATCTCTCGCTAAAACTAGTTACATAATATAGGTGTCTGTCAATATGGCGTAATCATAACGCACTTATAGCACTTTGTCAAAAAAATCTGCTAAAAAACGCCATAAATCCTACTACCGTCGTTGGTTTTTACCAGTGACGTTTACTTCCTCTGCCAAGTAGCGGACACGCTCCATAATTCGCATCGCTTTTAGCGGTTCGACGTCTCCTTTTTGGGTGACTTCAAAATGCTTCTGTAATTCTTTGAACCCAAAATTAGAGCTAAAGAATGTCGGCAGTTGCTCTTGCATACGGTATTGGAGAACAACACCTAGAAAGTCGTCTCGTAACCACGAGCTATTTGCCTCAGCCCCAATATCGTCAAGCATCAAAATGCTGCTTTCTTTCAGCGTATTCAGTTTCAACAACATGGTGTTATTTTGAAATGAATTTTTGAGCTCTACTGCCATACTAGGGTAATGGACCATGGTCACTTGATGACCAAGTTCTGCTAATTGTTGCGCCAATGCAGCTAACATATATGACTTTCCAACACCAAAGTTTCCGTAGAGATACAAGCCTTTTTGAAAGGAAATTGGATCACTGGTATATCGTTCGGAAAACCCAATCATTTTAGAGACGATTGGCTCTCTAGCAGGTGTCAAGTCAATCGCAGATAAGGAAGCTTCCGCAATATCTTTCGACATGTAAAAGCTATTGATCCGTTTCTTGATTGCTTTTTGCCGTGCTTCTTTTTTATAGTCCGCTGTTTGGCGGTAGACACAGTCGATATATGTCCCGTGCCACACTAAGACTGGCTCTAAATGCGGATTGGCAACAGGCTGCTTCTCTTTCCGCTTCTTGGTTTCTATCATAAACTCATTCAACTTCGCAAAGCTTCTCTCAAGCACTGCAGGAGTGACCAAGTCATTGTGGTCTTTTAGAAAAGAAGCAACTTCAGGATAATTCACTACAGCTTCGCGTTGCTCTTCGTAGCGTTTTCTGAGGTTTGGGTCAAGCAATCTTTTCTTTAAACCATCTGCAATATTATCCATCAGTTCTCATCCTTTCTCTGTTGTTTTAAGCGCTTCAACCGTTCGATTGCAGCTTTAATATCCGAGCTATTGGTTCTGCTTGTATCGGTTGCGGTGGTTTCCTTTTGTCCGTTTTGTTTGGTTTGTTTGTTTTGCGATGACTTTCTGCCATCATCAGTACTGTGGTCGTTACCTTGTTGTCCTGTCTGTGTTTGAACATTACTAGCCTTATCTGAACTTTCTGAACCTTCTGAACTGCCTGAACCGTCTGAAACGTTTGAACTATCTGAACTGTCAGATCCATAAAGCTCATCCAATTCTTTCTTTGCCCAATCTGGCAGTGGTTCTTCTCGACCACTTTTGCCATATCGCGTCTTACGAGCAGCTTGACTGTTATTGATAGCCTTAGCTTTTTCATTTTTGAATAGCCGAGCAGCAGCGATTGCTTGTTCTGCCGTCGTAACACCTTGAATGGTCCATTTGTTTAAAATCGTATCGAAGAACGCTTTATTGATATGGTCTTGACCAAGTTCCACCAATAAATAATGAAGCAATACATTGATGACTTCGGCTGGAGTAGCCGTCGTCTCTAAGCTATTTCTGATTGTCCGTTTCTCATGATCCATTTCGTTACCACCAATTTTTTGTCGCAATTGGCTGTAAAAGGGCAATGATGGTATTTGCTTGAAGGCCTTCAAAAGTGCTGGATTGACATCAGTTGCTGGTGCAATAACCCGCCGATTCCTTCCAGATAATCCCTTGGACGTTTGATTATCATTTCCTAGTGCAATCTGGTTTGACATCTCACTACTATCAGCCCTTTTAGCTTTGTTTCTCAGATTTGTTGGATGATTTTCATACGAGCTATAGATCACTTGTTTCAGCTTGTCAGCATCTACCTGTGTCTTATCGGCGTTAAGGGCACCATATAAGAAACGGGCCATATTCAATTCATCAATCCCATAGAATCGTTGTAAAGCATTAGCCATTTGACGTGTATGATCATCCACTGCCGTTTTGTCGATTCCTTGCGTTTTCAATTGGTCCAGAATCAATTGCCAATCTAAACTCAATCCCCCGTCATCCAACCAAGTCAGATAAGCTGAATTTTCAGCTGGCTCTTGCTCGAACTTGATGCTCATCATCGCATAAGGTAAGGGAAAGACCTGGTAAAAAGATTTCGTGACTTCTTCACAATCACTCGGTAAGACATCGATAGCATACCGTGACTTGATCTGTTTGAATTGTCGTTCGCCTACTGATTCATGTAGAAGTGTCGACAACAGGTCATCGGCAAAAAAATGGTTTGGATCAACAGGTGGCTCTATTTCTAACCAGTATTGTTGATTACCCGGATCTTCAAAGATCCGGAGAAGACTGATTCCTTGAAGTCTATCGATTGCCTTCTCCCATTGTTCGATTGTTAAATCTGCTTGATTCAACCAATGACTTACTGGCATCGGCTCGCTATCCCAGGTCTCTTCAAAGATCCAAAAATGAAAATTGGTATATAGTTGCGTCGCTACTGCCCCGATGAGCGGTTGATATAGGATACTTAGCCAGTGTAAATGCGTTTGAGTGATCCAGTGTGGTTGGCGTAATTGGATCGTTGTGGTTGGCTTAAATATGGTCACTTTACGCGTCATGCTTTCGTTCCTCTTCTTTTTTTTCGCCCTTTTCTAACCGTTCCAATTCTTTGATGAACATTCTGCGATCTGTGAATTGGCGGTAGACGCTCGCAAAGCGAATATAAGCAATATCATCAAGAGGTGCCAACCGATCCATGACAAACTCGCCGATTTTTTGACTCGGTACTTCACTATCGCCATCTTGTCGGATCGTTAATTCAATATCATCAACGATTTCTTCCAACTTAGCGAGTGGAACTGGTCTTTTTTCAGCTGAACGGATCAACCCATTGAGAATCTTTTTCCGACTAAATATCTCTCGTTCTCCACTACGTTTGATCACGAGTAGAGGGGTTTGTTCAATTCTTTCAAACGTTGTAAAACGATAGCCACATGATTCACATTCGCGACGTCTCCTAATCGTACGACCATCCTCCGATTGACGACTATCGATCACTTTTGTACCAATATGATGACATTTAGGACAAAACATCGAACTCCCTCACTTTCTGATCTAGTTTTTCAGTAACGATTTGTTGGGTCTGAGCAATAGGGTGACGATTATCGATGACCCAGTCTGCTCTTTCTTTCTTTTTAAGTAGTGGCCACTGGCTAGCCATTTTTTGCTCAGCTTGCTCTTTTGTGATTTGATCCCTTGCCATCAAACGGTTGACTTGGACATCTTCTGGAACCCAAACGACCCACACTTCGTCCATCAGTTGGTCATAGTGACTCTCATATAACAACGGAATATCACAAAATATCAGTGGTTTATGTTGTGCCTTTAGGTGATTAATCTGAGACTCTATCTCTTCTCTAATGATAGGACCTAAAATCTGGTTCAATTGCTCTCTTTTAGTAGCAGTTGAAAAAATGAGTTTGCCAACGTAGGCTCTATCCATTGTTCCATCAGCAGCAATTGCCTCAGGTCCAAAAGCTTTAGCAATTTTCTTTAAGGCAGGCTTGCCAGGTTCAACGACTTGTCTAGCAACTTGATCCGCATCAATGATGGGTAAAGGATATTGTTTAACGACTGAGGTTACCAAGGACTTTCCTGTGGCAATGCCTCCCGTAATCCCGATGACATGACTCATTTTTGGCCTTCTTTCGGCTGACATACTGGGCAAAAATGAGTACCGCGCTGATTGACTTTAATTTTTTCGATCAAAGCACCACAGCGAACGCATGGTAACCCTGTTCTCCCATAGACCTTGAGCTCATTTTGATACGTACCATCTGCACCAATCATATTTTTATAGGTTCTTACAGTACTTCCTCCCTTAGCTATTGCGTCTTTCAAAATAGCAATAATAGCTTGGTAGAGTGCTGTTACCTCTTTTGAGGACAAGCTATTTGCTGGTCTCTCCGGATAGATGCGCGCCTGAAATAACACCTCATCAGTGTAAATGTTCCCCAGGCCGGCAACGATTTTCTGGTTCAGTAACAGGGGCTTGATCGCCCCTTGATGCTTTTTTAGTTGTTCTTTGAACTCTTCCAATTTGAAAAACTCTGGGATAGGTTCAGGTCCAAGATTTTTCTTTCCAAAATAATCCCAGACTTTTGGTAAAGGTACTAGGGTCATTCTCCCGAATTTTCGGACATCTTGATAGCGTAATTCCCGATTGTCCGCCAAATGAAAGATCAAATGGGTGTGAGGCTCTAACGGAGCCCCAGCTTTTGTGACACTGTATTTACCTTCCATTCGAAGATGACTGATGAGTGCCCAATGATCTAAAATAAAAATCAGATACTTCCCTCTTCTGTGAATATCGTGTATCGTCTCATTGATCAAGCATTTAGCAAACTGTTCCTTTGAAAACGGTGGCATGATGATCCGCTCCCAATAGATTGTTACACCAACAATTGTGGCATCTTTAACTGCCTTGACCAATCCCCTACGAACTGTCTCGACTTCTGGTAACTCTGGCACATTATCACCCTCTAACTGAAACCCTTATTGCTCTAAATCTGTATGCTTTATAATAGCATGATGACCTACTATTTGTCTGTTAGGTGTTTATTATTTCAACCATAGGCGAGACAATTTATTTCGCATCATACCATGTCTTTCCATAGGCAACTTCACTCACTAATGGGACCTTGAGTTCAGCAGCACTAGCCATCAACTCTGGTACTAATTTTTTCACCTGTTCCAACTCATTGTTTGGCACATCAAATACGAGTTCATCGTGGACCTGTAACAGCATTTTAGTCTCTAACTGTTCCTCTTTCAGGGCTTTTGCGACACGAATCATCGCAATTTTGATGATATCTGCTGCTGTCCCTTGAATCGGTGAGTTCATTGCTGTCCGTTCCGCAAAACTGCGTTTATTAAAGTTAGATGATGTAATGTCTGGTAAATAGCGCCGTCTGCCAAACAAGGTTTCCACAAAGCCTGTTTCCCGAGCTTTTTCGACAATATCATGCATGAATTGGCTAATCTGAGGATAAGTCGCTAAATAGGTATCAATAAATTTTCTTGCTTCAGGTCGCGAGATGCCTAGATTTTGTGACAAGCCATAATCAGAAATCCCGTAAACAATCCCGAAGTTGACTGCTTTAGCATGTCTTCTTTGAAGTGGCGTTACCTCATCTGGTGTCGCGACATGGAAGACCTTCATAGCAGTAGTTGTATGGATATCTTGGTGGTGGATGAAGGCTTCTTGCATGGCTTGGTCATCACTGATGTGTGCCAAGACACGTAGTTCAATTTGTGAATAATCACTTGACAGAATCACATGATCTTCTGCAGAAGGTACAAAGGCACGTCTGATTTGTCGACCTGCATCTGTTCTAATTGGAATGTTTTGTAAGTTAGGGTCAGTTGAACTCAAGCGACCTGTTTGTGTCAAGGTTTGCACGTAACGGGTATGGATTTTCCCATCTTTTTCTCTGGCTTCTTTTAACCCCGTGATATAAGTTGATTGTAGTTTAGCTAGCATGCGGTAATCGAGAATGTAATCAATAATCGGGTGTTTCCCCTTCAATTTATCCAAAACATCTGCAGCTGTTGAATAGCCAGTTTTGGTCTTTTTAATGACGGGGAGCTCTAAACGATCAAATAAAACTTCTCCTAATTGCTTAGTGGAATTAATGTTGAATGTTTCGCCTGCTGCTCGGTAGATGGCAGCTTCAAGGTCATCCAAACGGTGCTTGAAGTCTTCTCCTAGCTCGTTCAGGCGATCCGGATCAACTGTAATCCCGTCGATTTCCATCCCACTAAGGACCTTTGCGGTCGGCATCTCAATCGTATTCAAAAGATCCCATTGTTTTTTCTCTTTTAACCTCTCTGGTAATTGCTCAGAGAGTTGGGAGATCACTTGAGCTTTTTGAGCCAGGTGGGTCAACAAAACAGCCTCATCTGGCACATTTTGTTTCGCGCCTCTCCCATAAACCTCATCGTTAGTCGGGATGACCGCTAGTCCTAAGCGATCTGCCGTGACAGCCGGGTCAAAGTTACTACTATTGACATCTAAAATATAGGCACCCAATAACGTATCCATCGAAACGGCAATTTCTGGCCAGCCTAACCGTCTGTTAGCCAAAACCCACAACCGCTTTGCATCAAAGGTCACCACTTCGGTTTGTTTCAACCAGTCAACTATTTCTTTCTCGCTTAGGATTTCTTTTTTTAACCCATAAGCTTTTTGAGTCTCTTGATCAAATACCACTGCTGCCACCAACTCGCCGACGTGATAATTCTCTGCTAGGGTCTCGACATAAAGGACTGGTTTTTTAACCTTTTCCAAGGTCGTTAAATGATCTTTCCCTAACCACTCTGAAACGACAGTAGGTTGATCGCTCATTGTTTCCTTGATATCGCGTTCATCCAGATTGACCCAAAGTTCATCGGTCGTTTCTGGTAATTCTCGTAAGAATCGAGAGAAGTTCATTTGCTCATAGAATTGTTTTAAGCTCGTAGTCGGTTTAGACTCCAACTTCAAGTGGGATAACGTCAACTCTTTTGGCAATGGTGCATCCAACATGATCGTTGCTAAAGATTTACAGAGAAAGGCTTCTTTCTTTTCTTTAATGAGATTTTCTTTTCGCTTACTCTTCTTCATGTCATCAATATGGTCATAAACGCCTTCGACAGATCCATATGTTTGGACTAATTGTAAAGCTGTTTTCTCGCCGACACCTGTGACACCACGATAGTTATCAGATGTATCGCCTGAAAAAGCCTTCACATCGATCAATTGTTTGGGTGCAATGCCCATCTCTTCTTTGAAACTTTCAACCGTATAAGTCTTCAGTTCTTTCACGCCACTCTTAGTGATATCCACGCGAATCCTTGGAGCAGCTAATTGGGTCAGATCCTTGTCTCCTGAAACGACGACGACTTCAAACCCATCTGCTGCAGCTCGTTCAGCCAGTGTGCCAATGATATCATCGGCTTCATAGTTGACTAACTCAAAATGTTTGAGTCCCATTGCATCAAGCATCTTATTGAAATAAGGCACTTGCTCCTTCAACTCTTCAGGCATACTACTTCGGCCGCCTTTATAGTCAGCTAGCATCTCTGTCCGAAAAGTCGTACGACTCGCATCAAATGCCACTAGCCCATGAGTTGGACGCTCTTTTTCCATCACACGTTGTAACATGTCATGAAATCCGTATAAAGCATTGGTGTGTAACCCTGAGCGGTTTGTAAAACTATCTAAATTCCGTATCGCAAAAAAAGCGCGAAACATTAAACTTGATCCATCTATCAATATAATTTTTGCGTTATCACTCATGTTATCTCCTAACGTTTGACTTTGGCTGGTGGTGTATCTCCTGGTACAACTGAAGGTGCTGGTACATCGACCATTTTCATATCAGAATTATAAGGATCAACATCGATATTAGCATCGAGCATGACTTCATCTTTCAAATTGTGTCCTACAACTCGAATACGGATGCTGTTACGCCGTTCATTCACACGATCAATTTGATAATGAAACGTCAATGTATCACCACTGTAAATTGGCTTAAAAATAGAAATACTAAAATCAGTGATGATTGATCCCGGACCTGGAAAATGCCGTGAAACAGTACTCGTGATATAACCCATCAATAACACTGGCGGGACGATTGGTTCGTTGAATTCACTTTTGTCGATAAAACGCTCTGGAGTATAAACTGGATTCACATCATTTGTCAGTCCTAGATAAATCAAGATATCACGCTGATCAATCACTTCAGTCACACTCATCGTATCACCTTCATGAAGCTCGCTGATCGTTCGCCCTAAACGTGTCGTCATAACCACACAACTCCCTCTTAGTCTGTCAGTTGTCTAAATTCATTTTCAATCTTTCTATACTTCAATCTTTCTATGCTTCAATCTTTCTATACCTAAATAATGGCAACACTTCTCCACTATCAGTTTCGTCCATTATATCATATTCATTCGTTAAAAAAGAGGATGGCACAGTTGACCATCCTCAAGCATATCTTTTATAAAATTTTACTAGATGAAAGGGATATCCCGCTTTAAGTCGCAGATCTGTGTTACGTTCCTTAAAGCTATCCCTCTTCCTCTTCGCAAAAATGTCAACGAACTGTCAGTTCCTCGCCCTTTTTACTCCAGATGAAAGGGATATCCCGCTTTAAGTCGCAGATCTGGTGGTTTCGCTCAGTATTTTTTCATAGACTACTTCAAATTTTTGAACATCGCCAGCGCCCATGAAGACCAAGACATCTTCTTCAAACTCGAGTAATGGAGATACATTATCTAATTTCAATATCTTCGCTCCATCGATTTTCGTTGCGAGATCACCGATCTTGATATGACCCGATTTTTCTCGAACAGAAGAAAAAATGTCACATAAGAAAACATGATCAGCTAAACTCAATGCCTTAGCAAAATCATCCAATAAGGCTATGGTACGAGTAAATGTATGGGGTTGGAAGATAGCTACAATTTTCTTTTTAGGGTATTTTTGCCGAGCTGCATCTAAAGTTGCTCTGATTTCTGCAGGATGATGTGCATAGTCGTCAATAAGTACCATTCCGTTAATGACTTTCTCACTGAAACGACGTTTGACCCCTTTGAATGTTTTCAATTCTTCAGCTATTTCTGGTTCTGGTAATTGTTCTAAATGAGCAATTGCAATAACTGCAGTCGCATTCAACACATTATGCGTTCCATAACTTGGAATATCAAAATGGCCAAAATGTTTTCCGTTCAAGCTAACATCAAAGTGAGACCCACTGGTATCTTTAGCCAAGTTTGAGATGACAAAATCATTATCTTCTCCAAAACCATATTTAATAATAGGAACAGGTGCTTTTAGCTTCTTCAAATGCTCGTCATCACCGTAAACCACTAAGCCTTTTTTGACTTGAGTCGCAAAGGTTTTGAAGGCATCAAAAACATCTTCGATATCTTTGTAATAGTCCGGATGATCATAATCAACATTTGTAATAATGGCATAATCAGGATGGTAAGCTAAGAAATGGCGTTGATATTCACAAGCTTCCATCACAAAGAATCGTGCGTCTGGTTGCCCACACCCTGTACCGTCACCAATTAAATAACTCGTTTTAGCTACACCGCTCAACACATGTGCTAATAAACCTGTCGTACTGGTTTTACCATGTGAGCCAGTAATAGCGATACTGGTAAACTTTTCCGAGATTTGTGCCAAAAAATCAGGGTACCGAATGACCTCTAAGCCCATTTCGTGTGCCCTTTTGATTTCTGGATGGTCATCGCCAAAAGCATTCCCTGCAATGATGGTCATCCCAGGTTTGATATTGTCTGGATTGAAGGTATACATAGGGATATGCGCTTCTTCCAGTGGCTTTTGTGTAAAGAAATACGTTTCCAGATCGGACCCCTCAACGTTATAGCCTTTACCATGAAGAACAAGTGCCAAAGCACTCATCCCTGTTCCTTTAATTCCTACAAAAAAATATAGTTTGTTACTCATTAGTAGATTCACCTTTTTTTCTATCCGTGGGTTGTGCAATTCCATTTTTCTGTTTTCCTAACTGGAATAGATCCCCTTCAGTAGTTTCTTGCGTCTTAGTTTGTGGTTTCTCGCTCTTTTTTGCCGTTGATACTGATTTTCTTTCTGGTTCTCTATTGACTGATTCACTATTGACTAGTTCACTATTGACTGGTTTTTGATTTAAGTGACCAGTTGTATCTTCAGTAGTTGTATCTTCAGCTGTTGTATCTTCAGCTGTTGTATCTTTACCAGTTCTTTCTTTATTTGAGGCAAACAAGATCAATTGATCGGCTGCCCTTATCAATTTTTCGATGATTGGTTGATAGTCAGTATCATCAACTGGAACAGTTTGCGCTCCAGAACGTGGTTTAGGAACATGTGTTGGTTGGAAAGGGACACGGGTAGCTCCGCCCAGTGGTCTGTGCTTAAATTCGCGCTCAAACGAGCCACGAAACTTTTCGTCAGACATGTAACGTGATAGGGTCGGTTCTTCTACTGCACGATGAGATTGCATCGAAATTTTTGCTTGTTCTTTCGCTTCAACCTCTGATATATCATTCTTGAGATTTTCCTTCGCTTGATTGATCTTTACAGGTTTTTGCATGTAGTTTGGAAACGACTCGTCATCAGCCATGTTATCCCTCCTTCGCCCTAATAATCCATTGCATTTTATTTTAATTGCATTTTATTTTAATTGCATTTTATTTTGCTTTTTAACAGTCTAACTGTAGAAATCTAAAGCACTATAGCGCGCTATACGCGCTATATATATAGCAATCTAGAACAGTCTAACTTAAACAGCTACTTTTTCAGCTGTATTAATTTCAAATGGTTCACCAATATTAGCATCATCTTCTAGAACTAATATACCACGTTTTTGGCTTGCGTTCGCTAGATTTAACTCTCGTTCTGAACAAATCATGCCATAGCTTTCTATCCCGCGTAGTTCACTTGCCCAAATTTCTTTACCGCTAGGCATCATAGCTCCTGGCTTAGCAACGACTACCTTTTGCCCTGCTTTGATATTCGGAGCACCGCAAACGATTTGGAGTGTCACGTCATCTCCAACTTGTGTTTTTGTAAGGTGTAAATGGTCGCTATCTGGATGATCAACACATGATTCAACATAGCCAACGACAAATTTAGGAGAGTTATCTAACGTGATTGCTTCAAATCCAGCTTTTTCTATGAGATCATTCAATTGTTTTTCTTGAGCACTAGATAAGGTTACAAGACCTGCTTCTTCGCTAGTAAGTTCTTTATCGAGTTGAAAGTATTGTGCTGCCTGTTGAATATTGTAGCCTACCACAGCTCCTGTTTTTTCATTTTTAATTTGTGTCACATCGCCTACTGTTTTAGTGACAACTTGTGTTGTAGAAGCTTGTCCACCACTCACTAATAAGACGTCGCCGATTCCTTTTGGGTTATAGATACTAATCCAAGTCATTCTGTTATTAAACTCCTTTTATTATTGTATTTACCGTTGAACGATCAAGTGTTTTCATGACAGCAATGATCATTGCCTTTGCTGCTTCATAATCAGCGATTGAGAATAGTGTTTGATGGGTATGGATATACCGACCACAAACGCCGATTACAGCGCTTGGAATACCATTGTTGGACAGATGAGCTTGACCAGCATCAGTCCCACCTTTTGAAACGAAGTATTGATATGGAATATGATTGGTTTCTGCTGTGTCGAGCAAGAATTCTTTCATAGCTGGTAATGTAATCATAGTTGGGTCTTGCACACGTAGTAAGAAGCCGTGATCAAGATGACCAAACTTATCTGGATCACCGGTTAGATCATCCGCTGCAGAGCAGTCTACTGCAAAGAATAATTCTGGATCGAATTTATGGGTGGCCACTCTGGCACCCCTTAAACCAACTTCTTCTTGAACATTTGCTCCTGCAATGATTGTACTCTTCAATTGCTCATCCTTAACCGCACGAAGTGCCTCGATTAAAGCTACATTACCATAGCGATTATCCCATGATTTTGAGATGATTCGTTTTCCATTAGCCGTCTTGGTTGTTTGGTTGACTGGTACGATTGGGTCTCCAATCCGCACCCCATATGTTGCTGCCTCATCACGCGATGTAAAGCCACCATCAAACAAGATATCGTCCACATTCAATTTTCCTTGTCCTGCAGTCCCACGTAATAGGTGAGGCGGAACAGAAGATGAAATAATTGGATAATCGCCACTCTTTGTTTGTAAGGTGAATCGTTGGCTTGAAACCACATAAGGATTCCAACCACCGAGTGGCGTCACACGAAACAATCCTTGTTTTGTAATGCCGGTGACGATAAAACCAACCTCATCCATATGTGCTGCAAACATGATTCGTGGTGCATCACTTTCGTCTACACTTGCTTTTTTTATCCCAAACAGACCACCTAGATTATCTTGGACGACCTCATCTACTAATGGTGTGATTTCTTCTCTTAATAACGCGCGAATTCTGCCTTCAAAACCGCTCGTTCCTTGTGCTTCGGTAAACTTCTTAATCAACTCGAAACTTTCAGTCGATAATACTTTCTTATTCTCAACCATATCATTACCTCCCAGTTTCACAAAACCTCCAGTTTAGGTCTGTGCGTCTTGTCTATTATAGCTAAACACATGTCAATTGGCAAAACAAGAATCCCGGGTGTTTCTTTCGACTTTATAACAGCATTCCATCGCTGATAATGATTGATTTTAAACCCCTCACGGTCGAATCAATGCACTATTCTCTCTAATTTTGTTATACTAGAGATGACTTAAAAGTTGTATAAGACAAACGCTTGGTTGTCTTTTACACAACTATCTATAGACAGCTAAAGGTAGTTAAGGTAGCTAAAAAACTTACTGTTACAGTTAGCAAACTGACATTGAGCTATTCTACAAGGGAAAGGAAAAACTATTATGTCTTCTAACAAGAAAAGAGCTATTCTATTTTTTGGAGCAGCTGGTTTATCGATTGCTGCAGTTGGTGGTGCAATCACCTATTATTACATCAATCGCCGTTTAAAACCAAATCGTGTCCTAGAGAGTGTTAAAAATCAGTTAGCAGATCAAACAGGGTTAGTGGGCTCTTGGATTTCTCATATCCCTGCCCACCTCACAAAAGATCGCGATAGTCGCTATGTCTATCATGGTGCTTTACAAGTTGTTAAAAATGGTGAGTTATTGAATTATCATTTTACAGCCGATACCCATAGTGGTGAGTTGTTATCCTTTGAACTCAGAGCAACACCTAAACACTGATTGTAGTTGTTTACTTGTTTGCTTCTTTTATGTATTTTGTATAATTTAAATGATTTATATCATCTCATTCGTTGATGTGATTCGTCATTAATACCACAAGGATAAAACCCAGAAATCCATTCGGATTTCTGGGTTTTTAGCATTATTTCTTTATTTTTTATTTTTTATTTATTTCCCATCTTTTCCTTACTTGTTATTATATATCATAGTAAGTTTTTGCTCACTTAGTAAGTCTTTGCTCACTTATTAGAGTTTAGTAACACTAAACTACAAGTCTGAACCGTTCGTCGCTATAACGTGTTGGTACCACTCAAACGATTTTTTCTTCGACCGTTTTAACGTTCCATTTCCCTCATTATCTTTGTCAACATAAATCATGCCATATCTCTTTTCCATCTCGCCACTGCCAAAACTGACTATATCAATTACACCCCAAGGCGTATAACCTATAACAGGTACACCATCTTCGATGACCGCTTTTTCGAGTTGTTCAATATGGCTTTTAAGATAGTTGATCCGGTAATCATCATGGATCTCACCATTTTCAGTTAACTTGTCGTAAGCTCCAAAACCGTTCTCAACGATGAACAGTGGCACATCATAGCGTTGATAAACTGTATTTAAAACATAACGTAGTCCGACTGCATCGATTGGCCAATCCCAATCAGATGACTCAATATACGGATTCTTCACGATCTTCGCACCTGGAATATCAGCCGTTTCATGGCCTGGGATATCTTTCAAGGTTGAAATAGCCCCTGACATATAATAACTAAACCCGATATAATCAACTGTTCCTTGTCGCAATACCTCTAATTCTTGCTCGGTGACTACGATATTTAAACCTTTTTTCTCCCAGTATTTAGTCGCATAAGTCGGGATTTTCCCACGGACATGGATATCGCTATAAAAATAACGCCGTTCATTTGCTTTGACAGATGCCATCATGTCGCCTGGATTGCATGAATAAGGGTAGACTGGCACATATGCCATCATGCAACCGATTTTAAAATCAGGGTTTATCTTCTTTCCTTCACAAACCGCTTTGGCACTTGCAATCAACTCATTGATTCCCGCTTGGAATACCAACTCTTCTTTATTTTGCCCTTCGTCGATGATCATCGCAGAATTAGTCCAGACATGAAGAGGATCTTGACCATCTGCTTGATTATTAATCTCATTGAATGTCATCCAGTAAGTCACCTTATCTTTATAACGCTCAAAGACACATTTAGCGAAATGGACAAACAAATCGATAACTTTTTTATTTTGAAACCCTCCAAATTTTTCATAGATACCATAAGGAATTTCAAAATGTGATAACGTTATAACAGGTTCTATCCCATTTTCGAGCAACTCATCGAACAAATCATCGTAGAACTGAAGCCCTTTTTCATTGGGTTCTTGCTCATCACCAACTGGGAAAATACGACTCCATGAAATAGAGGTCCTAAAACACTTGAGACCTAATTCCTTGAACAGTTGAATATCTTCTTTATAGTGGTGATAAAAATCAATCGCCTCGTGGTTAGGATAATAGGCATTGTCTAAAATACCTGATGTGATCTGACGACGAATCCCATTCCCGCCGGCTGTCATCACATCAGCAATACTAAGACCACGGCCATCAACCTTATAGGCTCCCTCTGCTTGATGAGCTGCTATAGCCCCACCCCACAGAAAATCTTTTGGCATTTTTTTGCTCATATAGCATATCCCCCGTTGTCTTTTTCTTTTCTTGTTTTTCATACTGTCAGCGATTTGTTAATACATCGTCAATTTATTAGTTTCTCACTACGTTACTTTCTTACTATTTTACTTTCTTACTATATGACTTTCTTACTATTTTAGTTCTTTACTTCAGCTTTTTGTGCGCGATTTGATGCTATAACAAATGGCAAGTAGATCAAAACGGAAATTACCAAACACACAACGCCTACTACTGCTGCCATGATGTTACCACCTGACCCTAGGAATAAGTTAATGATACCTGGCGTCGTCCACGGAACCCCAATGGCAGGAGTTGGCATGATTGGCCAAACAACTGTCACAAAATACCCAACAAAGATATTGACCATTGGTGTTAAAATAAATGGAATAATCATCAATGGGTTCAATACGATAGGTAATCCAAAGATCATCGGTTCATTGATTTGGAAGATTCCAGGAACGAGGGACATTTTCGCAATTTGTCGTTGTTCCGGTCTTCTCGAAACAAGGAAAATAGCTATAATCAGGCCTAATGTCATTCCTGTCCCACCCATATTAGCAAACATATCATTCAAGACACCCCACGTTTCTTTGTAAGGGACATCCCAAAGCGAACCACCTTGATTGATAAAATCTAAGTTGGCTAAATCTTGTTCTGTAAAAATGGCTGACCGAACGGCATTTAATGTATTAGGACCGTGAATTCCGATAGAAAACAGCAAGGTTTGTAAAAAGGCAAGAATCAACACGCCAAAAATATTTCCACCTAGATCTCTTAACGGGCTTTGGATTCCTTTGTAGATCAACTCATTAACCCCATCAGGTGCAATCATCAAAACAAGGTAATTTATAATACCCGTAACTGCAACAACAATAACGATAGGAAGCATTCCCGAAAATGACCGTGACACTGCAGGTGGTACCATGTCTGGCATCGTAATCTTTAGCTTTTTAAGCTTGAATAATTTCGGTAAAAATTCACCTACTAAACAAGCCACAATCATGGCAACAAACAAACCTTGTGCACCAAGATATTGAGTTGAAATGACAGAAACATCATTCTCAACATATGGCGCGGGGTATAAGATCATAAAACAAGCTACACTGGTCAACCCAACTAATGTCGCATCTGCTTTGAAATGATTTGCTAACAATTGTGCCACCAAAAATGCGATAAAAATACTCATAATATTGATGGTTCCATAAGCTACAGAAGCTAACACTTGTTGTGCATCAGCCAAATTAGGGAAAATATTATTAAGCCCCAAAATCTGCACAATAAAACTATCGGGAGAAAACAACAGATTGTTGATCAAGATCACGATTGATGACGCGATAGTCAATGGAAAAATCAACATAAACGCATCCCTGATTGCTGCTACATGTCGTTGATTATTTAACTTTGTCGCGATTGGTACAAGCGTCCGATCCAGAACATCATTAAAATTTTGCATAACTAATACCTTTCCTTTCTCACAGAGCCGTTATTCTATTCATCACTGCTCTGCTTCCATATTCTATTTGTTTTATTATACCCAATAAAACTTGATACAATGGTAAAGAAAGCGGTTTAGAAAATTGTTCTGTTCTTAAGGATATTGTTCCACAATCGGAACAAGGCGTTTCAATCGATATATGATATATACTTCTCTTGATAAGCAACCACTGAGATCACTGAGATGAATTGGATTACTTAAACCACTAATGCTAATTAAACAACTGACGGATTTTGATAATCCTCTAAATAGCCTATAACTGTCTCTATAATTGCCATAGCCGGAAGTTGGCTGGTTAAATCCAAAAAAATCTGTTTTCGTTCTTCCTTAACAGCATACTCGATTGCATAATCGCACCTAGTTGCTAACGTACTATTTCTGTCTTGAGTAATGCAGTACTTGCCAATCTCTTTTTGACTATCTAGACCGCTAACCACTTCTATGAGTTCTTTCGTTTCACCCGAAACACTCATGAATACAACAATACTCTTTTGACCTTTCCGAAAAAAACTTTGAATGGGATAGGTCAATTCATCGAAACTGATGGAGAAATATCCCAAGTTTGCTAATTTTCTAGAGGCATATTGCGCTAAAGATCCCGAAGCTCCCATTCCCATAAATAAAATGAAATCTACCCCAGCCAGTGCTTTAGCCATTCGTTTTATTTGATACTCGACATCAGGGTGAAAAATCGACATATTTAGCGTTTCAATATGCTTTTCCAAACCGGAATGGGCTCTGTTCTCCTCACGAAACTTTTCGACTTGATTCTTAATAAAAAATCGAAATTCCGGATATGACTCAAAGCCTAACTTTTGGATAAAACGGAAAACAGATGTTGACGATACATGGGCTTCATCCGCAATCTCTCGCACCCTCATATAGGGAACGGTCTCAATGTTATTCATTAAATAGCGGTAGATTTCTTGTTCAACTGAAGATAAGTTCTTCATATCCAAATTCTCAAAAACAGTCATATTCATACACCCCAATTGGATTTTCTCTCTCACAACTCATTGTATCACGAGAGAAATCAAATAATGACATACGACCGCTAAAAAACTGCGTCATTAAAAAAGAAGCCCAGGAAATATCCCAAGCTTCTTCAGTTCTATTGATTATTCTATTGATTGTTCTATTCTTGTTCTATCCATATAGCTCATATTCCTTAATGGTTAGTATCTTAATAGTTCGTATCCTTAATGCTGTGTCTAATGAAGTGTTGCTCTTAGGCGATAGATTCGGTTCCCTTTGGCACTGAATTTTTCTTCATATTCAGTCGTCACGTTATCCGGATCGTTTAGGGCGTGGAGGTCTAAGCTCACATCCATCAGGGTTGCTTTAAATTCTGATAAACTGACTAAGGAGTACTCAAATAGTCCTTGGTTATCTGTTTTTAGCTGTAAATAACCATCTGGTGAAAGGATATCTTTATAAGTCTCTAAGAAAGTTTTATACGTCAATCGTCGTTTGGTATGCCGTTTTTTAGGCCAAGGATCCGAGAAATTCAAATAGACGCGGTTGACTTCTCCAGGTTCGAAGTCTTCTTTTAGATCTGAGCCGTTCAGATGGAGTAATTGAATATTAGGTAGTTTTTCTGCAATCACTTTCTCTAGTGCTAAAACGATGATACTTTCTTGGATTTCTACCCCAATAAAATTAATTGTCGGATTTTTCTGAGCCATTTCGACCAAAAATTTACCTTTCCCCATACCTACTTCGATGTGGATCGGTTGTTCTTTTTCAAAACGATCCCCCCACTTACCACGCCATTGTTTAGGGTCACTGACGACATATTCTGGATGTTCCGCAATATAATCTTTCGCCCATGGTTTATATCTTAACCGCATATGATGTCCTTTCTATATCAATAATAGTGCACGCCTTGAATGATTCAAGCGTGCACTTCCGTATGTCTTATTTTGATTTATCTACTTATTATGTCTTGATTTATGTACTGATTATGTACTGATTGATTTATGTACTGATTGATTTATGTACTGATTAATTTATGTATTGATTATGTCATGATTTGTGTCCTTATTATGTACTGCTTAATATAATGATTTATTAGGGCATTACACCTTATGATTTAAGAGATCTTTGTTGGTAAATCTGACGAAGTAAAATGATTTTTTCATTCACTTGTCGATTTCGCCCCTCAAAATGCTCTTGCTTAATTAATAGTAATAAACTCATCAAACTATACCATTCGATCCGATGATACACTTTCGTCGTGATTGATAGACCGTAGCGTTCAAACCACTCATCCCATGACGCCAACGGAACGTAATGTGTTAACAAGTAGGTGAGGTCAAAAACAGGATCAGAAATTTTAACACTCTCCCAGTCTACCAAGAATAATTGCTCCTCTTCCGACTGGATAAAATTCTTACGATTCAGGTCTCCATGACAAACAGTCTTATGGTAACACGGAATCGTATCTGCTGTATCTTGTAAATAGGCTAATACTTTATTCAACCAAGAGTGAGTGACGAGATCATGATGTAAGCCATCTTGATAATCACTGATAAAATCTGCTGGTTCGTAAACTTTCCCTTGAACTTGCTCAAGCATGTTCAATAAGCGTTGACTCCCATGGACATGTCTTAGAATAGTGATAACGTCATCACTAGCCATCTCGTCCGGAGCCAACGTGCGACCATCTAGCCACTCTTGTGCTGTTAGGATATCACCATTGTGGGACCGCTTCGTCCAGATCAATTTGGCTGTTATCCCTTCAGTCGATAGAGCTGCTAAGAAAGGCGATGAATTTTTCTTAAGAAAGATGCGTTGGTCTTCCTTGGTACCCATATAGGCCTGCCCGGTATCTCCCCCAATTGGATGGAGTTGCCAGCCAGAATCTGAATTATAATCCATCACTTATGCCACCTTACCCTGTTAAACCACTTATTTTTTCTGCTCATTTTAACAACTTTTTCTTTTTCTTTCGCACACTTCGGCGTGCCACTTCAACGGCTTGGCGAATCCCTTCTGCTAATAGGACACCACCAACGGCTGTCACCCAGCTTATCGGTGCTGAATGAACGACTTTATATACTATACCTAAAAAAACCGCTTGTGACAATATAGATAGTCTAATTAATCGTGTAAAATCGGCTGTTTGTTCCGCGTCACTTGCCGGATATATCGCTAGCAAACTTTTTTTGACCGATACTTCTCTTAATGGCAACCATTGGAGCAAGGTCAAAAATGTGACCCCCGACATAACTAATAAACCCATTAACCAGTGATCAACACTGATTAAAAAGAGCGACCCTACTAGTGTCAGCCGGAACCACAGCGCAAGATAGTGTTGATTCCTAACCACGATTCTGACCCACAGATAACCCTCAGGACTTTTCATGCGTCGGCTCAACTGTTCAACAAGCGAGTCTAGATAACGCCTACGCTTCACCGATGTATTTCCTAATTCCTTCACATCCGTAAATTGTGAGAGAAAGACATAAATCATTTGTTGACGATCTTGTTCTATTGTAATAGCGTTCTCGATGGCAATAAAGTGTTTTGCCTGTTTTAGCGTCCGAATAGTTCGCCCTAACATGACTACTGAGACCGTTGCCCAAATCACTGCTGCTATCACAGCAATCGTTGCAGAAAAATAACCACTGCCCAATAAGACGAAGGTAATCAGAAACAAACCACCACTGATTTTACCGAGACGCCCGTTGTATTGTCTTCCCTTTTCAGACAATTGGAATAATCGGTTGACAAAGGTCAACAAAGTAGTTGAAATTACTATTATCACTACAGCCAAACTGCCAAGCGGTTCATATCTGAGAAATGGTAGCGCCATAATCGTTACAACCACTGATAAAATCAATTGTCCTATTAAACTAGACGAGCTACTCTTGACGATATACCGTTTAAGACCAGCGAGGTCGGCCATCAAAAAGAGTTTGTCAGCTGGTACAAGATAGGTTTTGGTTTTCCCTGATGAACTGACTAATGCGAGTAGCAGGATGGCAATAAAAGCGACTAGCTTGAGTTGCCATCCGTCTGCTTTCAGCCAACGACTATATTGTAAGGCAAATGCGCCAATCAAAAAGACGATGACTACTAGTATATGATCATTTAACACATAGCGAGAGTAATGAGACATTTTTTTGAGAAATGCCTTGCTTCGTTCACTTCTAATGGCTACATAATCGAGTGTGGCGGATGCATCATTACCCATTTCACGCCTAACATCATCTATTGTTTTCTTGTGAGGAGACATAACTGCTACCTCCTTGCAACTTTCAAATACAATTGATCAAGGGTCGCCTCTGGTTCATTCAGTTGAGCACGGACCTCATCCAAAGTACCATAAGCAGCAACGCGTCCTTCGTGAAGCATCACAAACGCATCACATAGCTTTTCTGCTGAGCTCAACACGTGGGTCGACATTAGGACGGATTTCTGTTCCCTCTTCTTTTCTTCTACGATCGTCAAAAAGGTATCAATGGCAAGCGGATCCAATCCCAAGAAAGGTTCATCGATTACAAATAAAGAGACATCAAGCATCATCGCACAGATAATCATCACTTTTTGCTGCATTCCCTTAGAGAAATGCACGGGAAACCACTCTAATTCTTTCTCTAAACGAAAAGCTTTAACGTATTTTAGCGCTCTCTCCCAAACAGCAGGTATGTCCTGATGATAGGCCTTAGCGGTCAACTCAATGTGCTCTTTAAGGGTTAATTCAGGATAAAGAATAGGCACTTCAGGGATATAAGCAACCCGGCTTCTAAATAAGACGGGTTCCTTTTCTTGCGACAATTCGTCAAGAGTTATTCCTCCTGAAAAAGGGGTCAACAACCCCATAATTTCCTTGATTGTTGTCGATTTTCCGGCACCATTCAGTCCTATTAAGGCAGTGCAATTCCCTGTTTTTGCTGAAAAACTAATATCATGTATGACCGGTTCACTCAAATAACCGCCACTCACTTTATGTAACGTTAAGACCATTGCTTTCTCCCAATTCCCCTCTATTTTAGTTAGAGTGATCCGTGTTTCAAACAGACTTGACTCTTAATGATCCCCTTCCATTCATGAGGATCTAACGTTTTAAGAATTTACCCTATTGTACCACGACACCCAGTGAAACGATACCGTTCCCCTTTTCTGTATGCTATACTTTTAAGTAACAAAACCTAATGCATTCAAGGAGGAATTTCAGTGAGTGAAACTATATTTGAAAAAATAATCAAAAAAGAGATCCCAGCTTATGTTGTTTATGAAGACGATGTGGTCTTGGCCTTTTTAGACATTTCTCAAGTTACCCCTGGTCACACCTTAGTCCTTCCTAAAAAACACGTGGCCGATATTTTCGACTATGACGGCGACTTAGCTGCCACTGTTTTCAGTCGGATTCCTAAAATTGCTCGTGCTATCCGTGCATTTGATCCCGCTATCAAGGGGCTCAATATTCTCTGCAACAATGGGGCTTTAGCCTACCAAAGCGTTTTCCACTCGCATATCCACCTAATTCCGCGCTATACAGAAGACGATTCATTCGGGTTGAAATGGGCTGATAATAGTGCTGATTATACGCCAGAACAATATGAAGCAATTGCAGCAAAAATAGCTGAAAAAATAGAGGAGGATTAAGATGGGATTTTTTAAAGGTCTGATCGTTGGTGGCCTAGTCAGTGGAATAGCCACTTTGCTCTACACCCCAAACGACGGTAAGACAAATCAAAAAATAGTGAAGGACTATCTTGAAACCTTAGCTGAATCAGTAGATGATTTGACTGATTCAACTACTTCCTTAAGCGATGCACTCGATCGTTTCAAGACAGTAGGCTTAAAAAGCCTGACAGAAGCTACACAAGGGATCACTGATTCAGTTGAACGATTCGACTCAGATACTAAACCACGCGTTCGCCGGATCAACGCTGAGATCGAATCACTGTCAAACTCGTTGGACGATTTGAAATGATTGCTTTCTTTCATTGTTTTCAATAAAAGGACCAATAACAAACGGAGATGGGTTGCAAAACCCATCTTTTTTTGTGAAAAGCATCCTAATTTTAGCCTTTTTTTCATGATAAAAATAATTTTATAGGATAAAAATTGTCAAATCATTAAAATCATATTACAATTAGAGACAGTTATTAGTTTTTAATGAGATAATTGTAAGAGGGGTCTTACTTAAAAACATCTTAACTGTATCTATTTTGTTAACAACTGCTAATTATTCAAAGGGGGCAATACTATGATCGAATTTCAACACGTCGACAAATTCTATGGCGACTTCCATGCGCTAAAAGATATCAATCTCACAATTGATAAAGGAGAAGTAGTCACACTGATAGGACCTTCTGGATCAGGTAAAAGTACTCTCTTACGCTGTATCAACCGATTAGAAGCTATCACAAAAGGAAAATTGTTGATTAATGGTGTCGATATCTCAGCTAAAGACACCGACATCCGCAAGATTCGCCGAAATATTGGGATGGTGTTCCAACATTTTGAACTCTACCCTCATATGACTGTACTAAAAAACATTACACTCGCGCCACGAAAAGTACTCCATGTCGATGAAAAAGAAGCAGAAGAACGGGCTGAGCGTTTCTTGAAACGAGTTAACCTTTGGGATAAACGTAACTCCTATCCTAACCAACTCTCCGGTGGGCAAAAGCAACGGGTCGCAATTGCTCGTGGACTTGCGATGAATCCTGAAATCATGTTATTCGATGAACCAACCAGTGCTCTTGACCCCGAAACTACGGGTGATGTTTTGGATGTCATGCAACGCATCGCCGAAGAAGATAAAATGACGATGGTCGTTGTAACACACGAAATGGGCTTTGCTCGTGAAGTCAGTGACCGAACTATTTTCATGGCAGAAGGCTTGATTCTTGAAGACCGTCCAAGCCAAGATTTCTTTAATGCCCCGCAAGATGAACGTGCTCAACAATTCTTGAACCAAATTATTCGCCACTGATCTAAGGAGGTCGTCTTATGACACAACGAAACAGACTTTACCCCCTTTTAGTTGTGATCTTGAGTTTATTCTTTGTTGCTGGTTGTGGTGCTACTGCCAAAAAAGATATTGCAACACGTATAGAAGAAAGCAACAAGCCGGTTATCACTTGGGGGGTCAAAACAGATACGAACTTGTTTGGGCTCTATAATATTCAAAACCAGGATATCGAAGGATTTGATGTCGATATCGCGAAAGCTATTACTGATGAGATTACAAATGGCGAAGGTGAAGCTGATTTTGTCGAAGTTAGTTCCAAAACGCGGATCTCTTTGCTAAAAAACGGAAATATCGACGCTATTATTGCTACCATGACAATCACAGATGAACGGAAAAAAGTCATCGACTTCTCTGATGTTTACTTTGATGCTGGTCAATCTTTACTAGTAGCCAATGATTCTCCTATCGAAAATGTCGAATCATTAGAAGAAGGTGCGACAGTATTGGCTGTTAAAGGCGCTAACTCAGCTGCAAACCTGAAAAAACACGCACCACAAGTTCGAATATTAGAATTAGAAAACTATAGTGAAGCCTTTACCGCGCTAGCCTCTGGTCAAGGGGAAGCATTGACGACTGATAATGCTATTTTATTGGGGATCATCGATCAAAACCCTGGTTATCGGTTGGCAGGAGAAGCTTTCACAGAAGAACCATACGGGATTGGGATAGATAAAGGGCAAGATGATTTCTTAGAAGAAGTCAATACAGCTCTTGAAACCATCAAAAAAAATGGTGTCTATGATGAGATTTACGATAAATGGTTCGGCGGCTTAATGTAAAGGAGGAATCTCACATGTTTTCAGTTTTACAACAGTATTGGCCAGCTTATTTGGAGGGGTTCAAGTTTACCCTGATTGCCAGTGTCATCGCTCTAGTCTTTAGCCTTATTATTGGAGCACTCATGGGAATCATGCAAACGAGTCACAATAAGGTCATTCAAACCATCAGTAATGCTTATGTCGAATTTTTTAGAAATATTCCGTTATTGATTATCGTTATGTTTTTTTACGTCGTTGTCCCTTTGTACCTATTTCCCGTCACAGGATTTGCTTCAGGTGTTATCGGTTTAACCATCTACACGTCTTCATTTATCGCGGATAATGTCAGAGCCGGCATACAAGCCATCGATCCTGGGCAAATGGAAGCTGGCATGTCACAAGGTTTCAGTTATTCAGAAACGATGCGATATATTATTTTTCCACAAGCAGTTCGCGTCATTATTCCACCACTAGGTAACCAAACGATCAACTTAGTTAAGAACTCGTCCATACTAGCGATGGTAGCTGGTCTTGATTTGATGTATCAAGGAGACTTGATTTCTCAACAAACCTTTAACGTGGTTGAAACTTATGTCATTGTTGGGATCTTTTATCTTTGTATTACTTTCCCACTGACTTATTTCAATAAATTCTTAGAACGCAGACTTGCGCTTTAATCGAAGGGAGTTTTACGTATGAATTTTCAAGACGCTTTTTCTTGGATCAACATTCGCTTTTTACTCTCTGGGTTAAGCGTAACGATCCAAGTTGCATTCTTTACAATTGTTTTCAGTGTCATCCTAGGTGCCTTTCTAGGAGTCATCCGTTACTATAATATACCTTACGTCTCACGTGTGTTGGGTTGGGTATTGGACATTATACGTAATTTACCATTACTACTGATTATTTTCTTCGCCTACTTTGCATTACCGCAAATGGGGCTACGAATGAATGTCTTTTGGTCAACGATTTTCTCAATGACAGTTTTTGAATCAGCCATGATTTCAGAAATTTATCGTGGTGGGTTGAAATCCTTGCCACCTGGTCAATTTGAAGCAGGGATGTCTAGTGGACTAACTCGAAATCAAACCTTAATTTACATTCTAATGCCTCAAGCTATTCGTCAAACCTTGCCTTCTGTGGTCAGCCAGCTGATTGCATTAATCAAGGATACCTCTTTAGCGACAATCATTTCGTTGCCAGAGTTGACTCATAATGCGAAGATTATCTATGGACAAACAACATCATATGTTATCCCAATGTTCGTAGCATTAGCCTTCTTCTATTTCGTGATTTGTTATGCTCTGTCACGATTCTCAAGATATCTAGCTAAAACGATGGCGAATAGTTGAAGAGCTGTGTAAATAATCTTATATTCCTCTGATACTTTGAATAACTATAAATACACAAGGATAAAAAAGAAGTGAGAAAATCTCACTTCTTTTTTTCTACTTTAAACGGTGTTCTATCAGCAACTTCTTCAACTAGCTCTGTCTAGACACACCAATCCACTGGTTTTTCTCCCATCTTAATGAGGGCAAAGTTTGCTGTTGAGAATGGTTTTGACCCAAAGAAACCACGATAGGCTGATAGTGGGCTAGGGTGTGGGGATTCGATAATCACATGTTTATGGGTGTCAATCAATTTTTTCTTGGCTCTTGATGGGCTACCCCACAGGATAAATACGACAGGTTTGTGTCGTTCGTTTAATGCCTTGATGATGCCATCAGTGACCTCTTCCCAACCTTTATCTCGGTGCGAAAAAGCTTGGTGCGCTCGAACGGTAAGAACTGTATTCAACAACAGGACTCCTTCTTTCGCCCATTTTGTCAAATCTCCATGGTTTGGAATTGGGCATCCTAAATCCGAGTGTAATTCTTTATAGATATTTTGTAGACTTGGCGGAATTTTAACGCCCTTTTTAACTGAAAAAGCTAATCCATTCGCTTGCCCTTCTCCGTGATATGGATCTTGTCCTAGAATACACACTTTAACTTTGTCATATGGCGTTAAAGTCAGTGCTTGCCATATTTCAGTCATTGGTGGATATATGGGAGGGTGATTTCTAGTGTACTCTGTCTTCAAAAAGTCATGTAGTTTGCTATAACTCTCGTTTGCCGTCAATTTTTCAAGAATGGGTTGCCAATCATTATCCAAAGAAATTGTCACGTGTCTCTCTCCTTCTTATAGGCACTATCAAATTAAAAATATCTCATTATTGTCTTCTATCTTAACATATATGTTGCTTTGGGGATGCACAATGTTATCGTTTTGGTTACAATGTAAGTAACATTCAAACAATCAAAGGAGATCAAAGATGTCATTACAGCTCGTAGCTTCTGATATGGATGGTACTTTACTAAGAGACCACTCTCAAATCTCACCTGAAAATGTATCTAAAATCAAAGAAATCCAACATCTTGGAATTACGTTTGTGGCTTGTACTGGCCGGACGTTGGAACAAGCTCGTAGTGTTTTAGATCATTACGGGATTACTTGTCCGTTGATCACATTGAACGGGGCACAAATTTATACCGCTGATAACACATTAGAATTTGAACGTCCGCTGTCTAAAGAGACTGCTCATCACTTATATCAAAATACCGATTCCTTAAAAGTCATTCCAGAATTATTGACGGACCAAGGTATTTTTATGCGTTCTCGTGAAGAACGGTTCAGCAGTTATGTTTATTTCTATCGCATGGTCAATCATGAAGCCAAAGATTCGGAGATCGTTGCTACTTTAAGAGATCTTGAATCTAAATGGCATATCAAATATGCGGCTGACCTGAAAGACTTGATTGATACACACAACGTCTTAAAGATGACCTTCTTTACAGATCACGACATTGCCCTTTTAAAAGCATTGCAATACGATCTCACGCAACGTTATCCCGATATCTCAGTCACAAGTTCTGGTCTTGGAAATATTGAAATTAGTTCAAAGGAAGCCCAAAAAGGATTAGCTATTGCACGATTTGCGAAAGACAATGGTATCTCTCTCGATCGCACGATGACGATTGGCGACAACTTAAATGATATCTCAATGTTGAAAGTTGCAAAATACAGTTTTGCTGTGGGGAACGCTCAACTAGAAGTTCGTCAAGCCGCTAAACATCTGACCAAAACAAATGTTGAAAATGGCGTCAGCTTAGCTATCGACAAGGCTATTACTATGTCAACTCAAACAACCCATTAATGTTAAGAAAAGTACATTCTGTTCATAATGAACATGATCGAGGTAACAGTTAGCACTCTTCTATTCGTTTTTATCAATAGCTCAGCTAGTCTCGCTCTAACGCTTGTCTGCTAACACTAGAGTTAAAGGAACTGGTCGAGTAAAAAACGAAAGGAAGGTGTTTTTTGATGATGTCAGATCTAAGCGTTTATATCGATCTTATTGGTAATATAGGTTTTCCGATCCTGTTAGTGTTCTACTTGCTGAATCGGACAGAGAAGAAACTCGATACGATCATTCAACTGATGACAGAGTCCCTCAACCTCTTAAAACCATTGTCACAAGTTCAACCGACATAAGAACTAGCAAGAATAACCTCGAGGTAAAGCAAAAAAACACTGCTTTACCTTTTTTTTATGCACTTTTTACTATAAAAACGTGAAAATTCGCTATAATAGGAATAGACAAGCTTATGGGAGGATTTACATGAAAATTTATTTCGCAAGCCCCTTATTTACTGAGATGGAATTTCAATACAATGCGTCAATCGTCCAAAAAATCAGAGACCGTTATCCGAATGTCACAGTCTACTTGCCTCAAGAGGCAGCAGAGATAAACGACAAGAATGCCTATGCTGATAGTAAACAAATCGCTCAATATGACACAGATGAATTGCTCTCGAGTGATCTCATCTTAGCCGTTTTAGATGGCATCCATATTGATGCGGGTGTTGCTAGTGAAGTTGGGGTGGCTTATCAAGCCAAGATACCAATGATTGGACTATTTACAGATTCTAGGCAACTCGGAGCAACTAACGCTAAGAAGTTAGCGGCATTACAAGAGGTTGGCGAATCCCAATTTGCTTATGTTAATTTATACACTGTGGGTCTGATAAAACTAAATGGTACTGTCGTCAATTCAAGTGATGCTTTAGTAGATGCTATAGCATCCTATATGGAAGTGTGAAACTATGACAAAAACAAAAAAAGATCGCATCGGTTTAATGGATATTGGCTCTAACACCATTCGGTTAGTCGTCTACGAACTATCCGCAAACCATATACCGTATGAACTCCAAAACGTTAAAACACCAGCACGGTTATCCCAGTACGTCGATGATGACGGTGTCCTTTCTGCAGAAGGAATTGCAGTGTTGATTACTGCTGTCAAGAGCTTCAAGGCTATTTGTGATGGTGCTAAGGTCAACACACTCTTACCTATGGCGACTGCTGCTGTCAGAAATGCGACTAATCAGGCTGAGATTGTTGCAGCTACTAAAGAAGCAACTGGTGTTGAGATTCAAATCGTCAGTGATGAGCACGAGGCCTTCTATGGCCAATATGCTGTCGCCCACTCTGTCCACTATAAAAATGGTGTTACCATCGATATTGGTGGTGGTTCCGCTGAAATCACCCACTTTGAACAAGGTAAGATTATCAACTGGATCAGTTTACCCTTTGGTGTCGTTTCATTAAAAGAACACTATTTATCCGGCAAGAATTATAATGATAAAGATGGTCTAGAAAATATTCGCAAGCATATTCGTAAGTCTTTAAAAGAGCTAGATTGGCTTAAAGACCAAAAATTACCAGTGATTGGTATCGGTGGATCTGCTCGTAACATTGCGAATGTCCATCAACGTCAGGTTCATTATCCGTTAGCTGGTGTCCACGGCTACGAAATGTCCGAAAAAAACCTTGAAGAGATGGAAGACCTTTTCACAAATCTTTCTTACAAAGATCTGACCGATCTGGATGGCTTGAGTCGTGACCGTCGCGATATTATCATTCCTGCTACAATCATGTTCGAGGAATTATTGTCCTATGTGGGCACTAAAACATTCGTCTTCAGTAATCGTGGTTTAAGAGAAGGTATCCTCCTTTCTTATATCAACAACACTTATGATAATCCTTTCAAATTAGACGAATTAGAAGATGGCACAGTGAAACGGTTGAGCGAAACCTACCATCAAATGGCTAAAATCGTTGCACAGCGCGAAAAGCTTGCCTTTCAATTGTTAGGAGAATTCGAACAACACAAAGACGTTGATGTCCCAAAATACTGGGATACTCTATTGTGTTATGCTGCTAAGATTTACTTCATTGGTAATCGGATCGAGCCAGAAGCTGAATCCCAACATACCTTCTATATCGTTTCAAATAGTAATTTAAATGGCTTCAAACATCACGACCGTGTCATCATTGCTGCGCTAGCAAGTTACAAAAATAAGTCCCTCTTAAAGCAATACTTACAACCTTTTGAAGGTTGGTTCTCAGATGATGAAGTCCGCTGGCTAATTATCTGTGGTGGTATTTTGAAATTCAGTGATGGCTTGACAACTAGCCACTTGAACACTGTTAAATCAGTCAAAATTGCGTTGAAAAAGAATAAAGCAACACTTTATATTTATCACTCTGGAACGATTTTGACTGAGTCATACTTAGCTAATCGTCGTCTTAAACATTTAAATCGCATTATTGCTCAAGAGTTATCCCTTGAATTTATTGATATGACACAAGATAAAAAGTAAGGAGGATCGAGCATGACCATTTATCATCTTGCAAAATTCAATTCTCCAAAGTTATACCAAAATCGCGAACTCAGTTGGCTCGATTTTAATGACCGAGTCCTTGCAGAAGCAAGTGATCCCCTGAACCCGTTGTTAGAGCAACTTCGTTTCCTAGCGATCGTTAGTTCTAATCAAGATGAATTCTATATGGTTCGCGTCGGAGGATTGAATGAAGAACGAACACTAAAAAATCCGCCAAGAGACAGTAAGACCCTACTGACTCCGCTAGAGCAACTCAAAAAGATTTCTGTCAAGAATACTGCCATCGTAAACGATCAATATGAGCGTTTTGAAGAGTTGCGTCCACTCCTTAGACAAGAAGGCATTGACCTTTTAGGTTTGGATGATTGGGATCAGTTAGACTTAGAAAGCCAAAAAGCACTAAGGGAGTACTTCAAAACACATGTGTTCCCAGCCTTGACCCCACTAGGAGTCGATAATTATAGACCCTTCCCTCAAATCCCTGCAGAGCAATTGAATCTGTTGGTGACATTGTCCAATAAGCATGATGAACACTTGGCTGCAATCGTCCCTATCCCGGGTCTGCTCAAACGATTGATTGAGGTCCCCAAAACAACGAATCAGTTTGTCTTTCTTGAAACCCTGATTAGCCACTGTCTACAAGACTTATTTGCTGGTCATAAGATCCATAAAGCGCTTCTTTTTCGGGTCACTCGTGACGGAGATCTGAGCTTGGATGATGAGTCGACTTCTGATTTGCTAGAAGCAGTTGAAGAAATCTTAGTGGCTCGGAAACGGAGTCAATCAATCCGCTTAGAAATCGGAAAAGTGCCAGGTTATGACTACCACGACAAGGAAGTCCACTGGCTGATGGACCATCTTCAAATTGAAGACTGGGGACTTTCAATCGTTAATGGACCGCTAGACCTTACCATCTTAGATGATTTTTATGGGCTATTGAAAAATCGTTTCCCACAACTAGCTTTTGACACGTTTACGCCCTACCATGTCCCAGAGTTGACTAATGGTTCTATTTTCGATGCTATCAGCAAAAAAGATTGGTTGATCCACTTGCCATATGATAGCTTTGATCCTATCGTTCAATTGATCACACAAGCAGCGACTGATCCCGATGTCGTTGCCATCAAGCAAACCTTATACCGGGTTGGCAAAAATTCTCCAATCATTAAAGGGTTGATTTCGGCCCGAGAACACGACAAAGAAGTAACCGTCTTAGTGGAATTAAAAGCTCGTTTTGATGAAAAAAATAATGTTCATTGGGCGAAAGAACTTGAAGAAGCCGGATGTCACGTGATCTACGGCGTTACCGGCTTAAAGACCCATAGTAAAATCGCAATGGTCGTTCGTCGAGAAGGAAATCGAATCAAACGATACTTACACTTGGGAACTGGGAACTATAATCAAACAACAGCACGTTTTTACACTGACATGGGATTACTAACGAGTAATGAAAGCTTTGGGCAAGATGCCACAAACTTTTTCAATGTCTTGAGTGGTTTCCAAGAACCCCTCCCCTATCACCAATTCAATGTCTCGCCATATCATATTAGAGACCAGATGATTGCGTCGATTGACCAAGAAATCGAGTTCCATAAGGAGCATGGTAATGGTCATATTATTGCTAAAATGAACTCATTGAGTAGTAAAAAGATGATTGACAAGTTCTATGAGGCGAGTGCTGCAGGCGTTAAAATCGATTTGATTATACGAGGAATCTGTTGCTTGAGGACTGGTATAGAAGGCGTGAGTGATAATATTACTGTCTATAGTGTTATAGGCCGTTTTCTAGAACATAGCCGTATCTTCTATTTCAATCATAATGGTGATGAAAAAGTCTATTTATCAAGTGCAGACCTGATGACGCGTAACTTAGAGAAACGGGTTGAAATCGAATTTCCAATCATTGATCCTACATTAGTTAAACGATTAAAACGAATCCTCGATATCTATCTTGAGGACACGCAAAAAGCGAGGGTGATGGACCAAACTGGATTTTATCATTACCGTTTAGAAGGTGAAGCACGCCTAGTCGGTAAAAGTGCTCAGAGTGAATTTATGGCAATTGCTGAAGAGAAAAAGAAAGCTGCTAAACCTAAAAAACCAGCAAAAGTTCATTGGTTCCAACGCCTCTTGAAACGTATCAAGGGCTAGACTGCTAGACTAATCCTATTGAAACCCTCAGTAGAACAATAAACCTAATAGCTCATATGAAGCATAAATGTAAAGAGATGGATCACTACGCCAAACAATGTAGTGATCCATCTCTTTCTATTTTTGACTCTAGATTTATTTGTTATTATCAGATTTAAAACTAGTTTGCTTAACTTCTCTGATTAGAATTAATCCACTGGAGTTGTTTTAAACCTGTTAAGCTTTTATCTGTAAAACCACCTGACCAACAAAATTCACCGCTATTATTCCCGACAAACCAATAAGGATTTCCTGAAATCGATTCACCCTTTACATAGCCCTTAAATCCAAATTTCTGACCTGGTTGTAATAAATAACTCGCACTCGCTTTAGTAGTTGGTTTCTTTCTTTGATAAACACCAGCACTTCCTACTACACGACGCACTATATGACTACTGCTATTATTGTTATGGATATTATGGTTATTATTGTTGCTAGTGTTGGTCGTCTCTTTTTTGTCATGATTTAAATCGAGACCAGTCTTGTCTTTATCATCAGAACTTGTTTGATTGTATTGTTTAATCAATTTGATCCAATAGTCTCTCACACCTTTGATAGTACCACCATGACACTCTAAGGAACGATGTGGACATGCTGTTGCTGCGAACTCACAATGTAACTTGATCGTTTTATCAGTGATCGGCAAATTGTACTTTTTCAGTAATTGAACCACTAATTGACAGGCCTTTCGCTCATTATCCAAGAAAACATTTAGATTACCCAAAGACTGACAGATTTCTATCCCGATATACTCTCTATTCCCCAAAGCATTGGCCGTGTGCCAAGCCATGTTGGATAGATCTTCAGCCTGGAAAATACCATCATTTGCCACATACAAATGAGCAAACCCTAAATACGGTGGATGACTTTTCAACCATTCTTTGTAAAAAGCGACCGTTGCCGCTTGGCTCCCAGCGTCATTATGTAGCACAATTCCCTGAGGCTTCCCTATTCGTTTCCCTGCAATCCCATTCATTAAACTAATAGATACCCCTCCTCTTTTAACAAAAAGAGCAGCATGGCAGCTACTCTTCTTGTTGCTATCTCTTTCATACCTTCATACGATTAGTGTCTTTTCAACCGTATTAGTCAGAAAAATCAAAAATAGGTGTTTCCAGTTTTTCAACATATGTTGCCGAAACGACTTCTCTATACAACTCCACACCATTTTTAACACTTACATTTGCTTCAACGATTTTTTCCATAGCAGTTTTGATCGTTTCTTCGTCTAATTCCAACTTAGGATGACGAACGACGTAATTGACAGATTTTCCCTCACTATTTTTGAACTTTAATTGTAATTGAATTGTTTTCATACTATTTCCCCTTTCGATTGTCTACATACTGTTTACTATTTTGTGATCAGTTTTCTTGCGATTTGGTATGGTTAGATATAAACTTTTTGCTCATTTCCAACTGATTTCAAATAAGTAAGATCAGTTATCGCAACTAATGCGTCTGTTAATAATAGAACAGCACCTTCTGTTACTTCGTCACGAACATTGTTGAATTGTTGACGAACTACCTTTTCAGTTTCTTGGTTTTCAAAAATCACCGACACACTACCTTTATCAAAAATTTCAGCCATTTGCATTTCCTCCTGTATGTTGTATTTGTTGACCGGCCAGTCATAGTTAAATACGATGTAGGAGGAGAAGGTGTTACCTAAGTCTTCAGGATTTCTGTAGTTTTATTTAGAGGGTCAGTTCTTTGTAGATTGGTTCTAGGTATTTTCTGATTACGTGGATTTTTTGATAGAGTGTTTTTCGTGATATCTGGAGTTTAGAAGCTATCTCTGTTTTAGTCAGTTGGTGTGAATAGAGGAGTTTAAATAAGGTGTGGTGTTTTTTGGGGAGGAGTTTTAGACAAGCTAGGTGGATTTCGAGTTCAGTTTCGATTGAATCGGTCATAGTGAGGTCATCTAATTCTGTAGCATCGTCATTTCCCATCCAAGCATGTTTATTTTGTTGTCTCAGATAGTCGATCATGGTCCAGACACATTTTTGCTTAGCGAAAGCTACAAATTGATATTTTTCACTAGTAAAAGGGTCGCCATCGAAGGTCTCTGCTACTTTTAATAGGGTCAATTGTCCTATCTGCATCAGGTCTTCATAATCAGGATGATACCGATGGATCTGTAGTTGTTTCAATGCTGAAAAAGTAATACCACTAAATTGGATTAACAGTTCTTCACTCATTTCTTTTCCTTTGACGCAGCGCTGCGTTGATTGTCAAGATCTTGCCTCACTAGCGTATTAAAACCACCCTCTCCTGTCTAATCCCTAATACTGCGTCAGAACCGTTGAATTTTGCACAAAAAAAGAGCTGATACCAGCTCTTTTTCATATGACATATCCTTTAATGATGTGCCACAGCACTCTAAAACTCACTCTTACCTCACCTTAAAATCACCTTAAGCTCATTCTAAAAGTGGAGGATGTCCTAATCAAATTCTCCGATTCTTCTTTGATTACTAAAAGCATAGAACGCAATGCTGACAAAGAGTAACAGAAATGCTGCTAGTGCTGCAGTATTGATCAGAAAGGCTTGTCTTGTAATTCCTTCTTGGAAAGCTCTCAAGAGTTCCAATGCATAATACTGTGGGGTAACCATCGCTAGTTTTTGAACAAAATCTGGCATAACTTCTAGTGGGATCAATGAACCACTCATTTGTGAGGTCACTGTAAAGAGTGCTACGTTAATACCTGTTGCCACTTGTTCACTTGGTGCTAGCACAGTGGTTGCCATTGACCATGCTATAGCTATAAAGCCGAAGATGGTCAAAGGATAGGCAAATTGTAATGGTGTGACTCCAGGATTTATGCCGAAGACGCCATATAATGCTACCATCATGATCACAATCTCAAGGATCATGAAGAGTGACCCTACGATTAAGGTCCCTCCAAAATAGCTTCCACGTCCCAATGGGGTACTCATCAAGCGTTGAAATACTTTGTTACGTCGCTCTTCAGAGATTTGACGAGGCCCAAAACCACTAGACTGATATAACACCATTAGTAAAAAGACTCCTACTATATTGGTACTCATTTGAACCACTAATCTTTGGTTTTTCCCAAAGCGATACTCGACGTCCGGAGTTGTCTCTTTTTTTAAGTCAGCTAAAGAGCTCTCTGTCAATTGAGTATCTTCTAAACTTTGATACTGGAGCAACTCTGAAATAGCACCATCTACTGTCGCTTTGACTTGATCAGTGATTTCACTGCCTTGCGTGGTAACGATTTGCAGGTCACTAAAGTTCTTTGAAGCGACTTGATCATCAAAATCAGCTGGTAAAGTGATAATTGCCATGGCATTATCTGAACTGCTAGCATTCTGTTTATCCTCTTCAGTAATCATGTTCAAATCCACTGAATCATCTAGCAAATCAGCTAATAACGGTTGATAGTGACTACTACTATCCTCTACCATGCTGATTGTGATTTGACTCTCACTACTTTCAGTATTATAAAAAGGAAGGTAAATCAAAATACTAACAAGTGGTAAGGCTAAGATCCCGGCTGTTTTTACCCAGTTTTCTAGCCACATTTGCAATCTAAATTGGATCATCCACCATAGATTTTTCATCTAAAACGCCTCCCTCTTATTTAAAATAACTGATGCAACAAGATACATGACAGCTGATATCCCTAGCATTCCTAGCAAAGCTGTCCAATTTAGGACTTGAGGCCCCCAATAGGCATCTCTTAATGCTACTGCGATCCATCCAAGCGGAGAAAAACGTGCGATAGCATCGCTAACTGGGAAGTATAGACCTCCTGAAAAGGCAAAAATCGGGATAATGATCTGCATAAAGAAGGAGCCGATACCGTTTTTATCAAATATATCAGTCAACATACCAAGTACTAAGAAAAAGAGCATCACCGATGAGATCATCAGAAAACTATAGATCAGGTGATTAGACCAGGGCATGCCGAAAGCTACTTCAGAAATGGCCATCACCACTGCAGTCGCCAATAGGCCAAAGAATGCATTACTCACAAAAACAGAGTTAATGATCTTTTGTCTCGATAATGGGGATATTAACAGACGGTCTAATGTTTTTGAACGTCTTTCAACACCAAACATGGCTAAACCAGTTTCACCAAAGTAAGAGACAAAGAGAATTCCCATCGCAATGGTATAGTATTGAAATGAAGTTGGACCACTATTTGCTGCTTCTTCTACCCAGGCATCCTCTGAAACTCCAATGGGTTGGGACACGACCGTACTAGGATCTACCCCTCTTTCGATTGCAAGCTCAGCCAACCGATAGTTTCGTCCAATTTGTCCAAGATAAGACCTTAATATCGTTTGTTGAATACTCGATAATTGTCCGATTGAGACATTTATACGAGCTCCGTCTACAACTATCCTGGCTTCATTTTCTTCTGGGATTGGTTGGCTATCCCCTGATTGGTCTACTGAATCAGACTGGTCATTCTGTTCTTTAAACTGAATAAAGTTTGATTCCTCATTGTCATTGATAGCCGTAAAGACGCCTTCTAAATAGCTACTATAATCCCCATCATCTGTCTGATAAGTCACTGTAATCTGATCAATATTATCAGCTAAATTGTTACTAAATACATTTTGAAGGACCATGCCAAGTATCAGCATCGTCAGCACTGGCATCAACCCAAAATAAATATAGTTTGATTTTTCTCGTAAGTTTTGGATTAAAACACGTTTAAATAAAGCATAATTCATCAAATCACCTACTCATCTCTCAATGCTCGACCAGTCAAGGTTAAAAAGACCGTTTCGAGATTGTAATGTTCTTGGTCAACTTGTTCCACAGTAATATCATGTTTCAACAAGACGGCTAGTACTTCATTCAATACATTATTTTCTGGATTTGTAGTGATCGTCAACGATTGTTCTTTTAAGATAACGTCATTAACACCAATAACATTTTTCAACCATTCTACATCGAAGTCATCAGGCTGTCTGATCGTAATTGAAAGAGCTTTTTGATCGGTAATCAGACGTGTGAGCTCTCCTTCAGTTCCTTGAGCAATTACTGTACCATGGTCGACGATCACAACACGGTCGGCGATTCTTTCAACTTCTTCTATATAATGACTAGTATAAATAATACTCTTGCCATCTTTTTTCATCTTTTCAATGGCTTCCAGAATATAGTTACGTGATTGTGGATCAATCCCAACAGTTGGTTCATCCATGATTACTAGGTCAGGCTCATGAACGATTGCCATTGCAATATTCAAACGCCGTTGCATCCCTCCTGAAAAACTATCCGGTTTTTGATCAGCATGTTTTTCTAACCCTACAGTTCTAAGAGCGACATCTGTTTTCTCTTTCAGGATCTTACCTCTTAGCCCATATATCCCACCAAAGAAAGCGACATTCTCGCGGGCACTAAGATCGTAGTAGATGGCTAAATTTTGCGGTACAAGACCGATTCGTTCCCGGTTTTTGGTATTTCCTACTGGCTTACCGAATAAGGTAATCTCTCCCTTAGAAACCGTGATTAAGCCCGTCAACATATTGATCAAAGTCGTTTTCCCAGCACCATTAGGTCCTAGCAACCCTAAAACTTCCCCGTCATTAACATCGAAGGAAACATTGTCGACAGCCAGATGGCTCCCATACTTTTTACTCACTTTATTAACTTTGATTATTTTTTCCATTGTCATTTTCATCCTCTCAGTTATCCCTTATATTTCTTTTATCTCTCGTCATTTGGCTTTTTTATTTTTACCCACAGTTCCGCTATCTTAGGTGTTAAGTGTTAAGGTGCCAATGCGTTATCTTGATTAAAGTGTAACTAAATAAGAGGAATTGCACTAGTGCAATTCCTCATAGCATTCACATGAGATTTCTCATGTCTTAGGTTCTAATTCGATTTTTAAGGGTAAAATAGTTGTCACGATAAAGTTTTTTTGATTACTGATGTGGAGTTGCCCACCAACTTGTTGTGTCCGTTGATTCATTGCAATGATGCCTATACCATTAACGATCGATTCTCGAGCAACGATACCATCATTTGAAACTGTAAACTGAATAATTTGATTTAAAACTTTCAAAGACACTGCTACTTGTGTTGCTTGACTATGTTTGACGACGTTTGTTAATGATTCAGTCAGGTTAGCTTGAATGACTTGCCAATGGGATATTTTTAATTGGTTGATAAAGCCTTGAAATTCGAATGATGTTTCAATCTGATACTGCCTTTCATACTCAGTTAACTGGTTTTTGATTGTTTGGATATTGACGGTTTCCAGTGGTTTTGCTTGTTGGCGCAGCAAATGCCTGATTTTATCGATTCCCTCGCGAATGACTTCGATCGATTGATCAATTAATTGTTCTCCAGTTTCGGGGTCGTTGCGGTAGACATGACGAGCAGCCTCCATCTGGATCAACCCACCCGTTAAGCGATGTCCTAGCTCGTCATGGATCTCATGTGTCAATCGTTGCCTCTCCGCGACTAAATTCGCTTGTTGTTCCAAGCGTTGCGCTGTTTGGATCTGATTCAATCGCTCTGCTAGAGTTGTTTTCTCAGTTCTCAGGTCATCTGCAAGTCGTGTTGTCCGGACGAGATAACGTTCCATATGGCCAACAAGACAGTAGATAGCATCCAGAAATAACGTAATAATCACAATAATAATAGTATGAACTGTCTCCATGACTCCGATTGGGAAAATGACCACCAATGCCAGGAGATGTAGCGAGAAAGCCCACCAGTTAATCTGGTCATCCTTGAATGCCCATACTGCCAAACTTGCTAGGCAGAGTAACACCACTTGAGGCATTATGAACAGACCTAAGATTCCGACTAGGAGTTGGCAATACAAGAGTATTGTCGTTCGGTCGGGAAATGCAGAAATCAACAGCTGTAAGCTGACCCATGCTAAAATCACTATGATCACTAATGCCATTGGGCTAACTGAAATGTCTAGGCCAATCATTGTAAAAACAGCTAAACTCACAAAAATACTGGTAATGACCTGTAATAGCTGCAACTAGTTCTCCTCCCCTACCTTACCCGTCAAATAATAGATGGCAAGTTGTGTCCGATGGTCGAGGTTCAGTTTATGCAGAATCGTCGAAATATGATTATGGATTGTCCCTTCTGACAAGAATAGCCGTTTGGCAATGGCACCATTTGATAATCCTTGAGCTACTAAAGCCGTAATTTCTTGTTCACGGTCTGTGAGATCGGACAAATCACCAGGTTCTCCCGGCTTGTCAATCATCTGTCTGGTTTTCGTCCAGATAGAGGAAGAGAGTACATGCTGGTCCAAAAAAACTGCTTTGATACTGTCAATCATAACTGCTGGTGGCGTGTTCTTTAAGAGATAGGCACTCGCACCATTCTTTATCCCTGCAACGATGTAGTCATCCTCATCAAAAGTCGTTAGAATGATGACTTTCGCAAGGGTCTCTTCTGTGATTACCTTGGTTGCTTCAATACCATTCATTCCGGGCATTCTGATATCCATCAAAACGATATCGACATCATGAGTGCGACAATATGAGATGGCATCCAACGCATTGTCGACTGTCTCGATTTCGGAAATTTCAGAGTCCGTTTTTAGGATCAATGCCAGACCACTAGTGATCAAAGGGTTATCATCTACTAGTAAGACTTTTAATGCCTTCATACTTTACTTCACTCGCTTCCCACTCTGACCATTTTTCTTACCAGTTTACTTAAGCCTGTATACTAGCCTCATTATACCATAAGGAATCATGGACACTTAGGCTGGTCGTTTCAAAAACAGTAGCGAACGCGCCAACTTAGCACATGGTGCCACAACAAATCGTGTGAATAAGAAAGCAGTTGGAATCACTAAGAATGTGCTGACAATCAAGGCATAAACAGGTTCTATCACTTGGCCAAGAAAACTAACTACTAAAATAATCATCGTAGTATGGGTCAGATAAACGCCAAACGATACATTTCCTAGTAAAATAGCTGGCCTATTGCTAAAGAAAGCATGTAAATCAGGAATCTCAATCACAGAAATCAACAACATGACATAGCCAATAGCGGCAATGAGTAAGGCTGGTCGTTGTCCCAACATGATTCCAAATAACCGTAGCCACCAGCGATTCGTGATAATAATGATGCTAAGTGGTAAGAACCAAGTCACCAATTTGTGTGACTTGACCCACCCACTCAGTGATTCATAGTAAACCGCTAATGCAGACCCAATCATAAAATAGATGCTATAGTAAGCAGTTCGTTCAAAGGATTCAACAAACGGATAGAAAGTGGTATCTTTCGTTACGACCATCAAGTAGCTAAGACCAGCCCACACGAGTGCCCACGAAAGCAATGCAATCACCATCGATTTCTTGTTTTTTTCTTTGGAGAACCAGTATCCGACAATCGGAATAATAAAACTGATCCGCCATTCTTGGATGATTGACCAAAAAACGCCCGCAATGATATTCAGATGATTGTCCATCAGTAAATAAGTATTCCATAGCTCACTAGTCGTTGGAAACCGACTCCATTTTGTATTGAATGTTCCCGCTAAACGAACATCTTGAGTTAAATCTCTATAATAGTAACTGCCAATCAACGTCAAAGTCACAGCAATCAAGTAAGGAAAGATGATTGTCACAAAACGTCGCCCGATAAATCTCCAATATTCAAATTTTTTCCCGTTGATATAGGGCATTGTAATGACCATCCCACCAATCATAAAGAAGAGGACAATAGCCTCATTCCCTGCCCAGAAAAACTTCAATGGTGTAACAGTTAAAACTTCGAGGAGTTGATTTTCATAAAAAGCTTCGTAATGTGCCGCATTGAATGCAGGAGACCAAGTCAGCACGTGAAAAGCAACTACAATCAAGGCACTATACCCTCGTAAGCCATCAAGAGCTAAAATTCGCTCCCTTTTCTTTTTCATTCTGATCACTCTCCTTTTCCAATAATGATAATTCTACTTCTCTTAGCTCAGTAAAGATAGACAACCACTTCCGAGTAGGTGGGTCATTATGAGGTGGAAATGAAATACAAATGAAAATATTATCATTTTTACACTTTACATTTGAAGTTAAAATATCTATAATACAGTATGTGATATTAACAACAAAGTCTGGTTTTTATAGCACCATTAGCGTTAATAATACACTTCAACTTTCGTAACATTTTAACAAGCGTTTACAAAAACAATGCTAATAACAGTATTCGAATTATAGTTAGGAGATGCAATGAAATCCCATAAAGTGATCAATATCGATGATCAAGCAACCTTGAATCATCTTTACAACAATGCCACTGAATCTTACTACTTTCTCCCTCCGAAAGAAATATCAGCCATCTGCTCAGTTTCTCACGATAAAACACTTATCTTTGATACTAAAGGTAGAAGCTATGCAGCAGCAAACCGAAATACGAAGCAAATAGCTGACTCCCTCTTCAAAAAAATTGGACTCCCGTATACTTTTTTGAGCCACTTCAATCAAATTTTCACTAAAAAGACCTACAAAATTCCCTACGTATATGGCGATTATCTCTTTGTCCCAACAAATTGTCCGACAAAAACAGACAATCATTGGATAGCTTTTCATCATTTTGAACAGATCCACTATGCAGATGGACTCCCTATTATCACTAATAAACATGATTTTGGCATCGTATATCCTTTAAAACGCAGACAATTCCAAGAACTCTTAAAACATTTAGCTGAAATCCATCACGGACAAGAAAAAAGTATCGAGGACTTAGAGTTTTTTATTGCATCCCGTAAGTCAGAACAATTTTCAGATTCTCTGATTCATCATCCTAAGTTACGGTCCTGTTTTATGAAGGACCAACCATCAAAGGCTGAATACTACATGTCAAAAATTTGGTCGTCTCTGTCAAAGACCATCCGCCAAGATCTCCATATAAACCCCGAGGACGAGTTATTGGAACAAAGCTTTGAACACTACCAAAAGAAGTGGGAAGAACGACACCAGGATTCCTTTTGGTTTGCTGAAGATATGACCGATATTGATTTTTAAGTATACGCACCTATCGATCTATTGACAGTATATTAACTTGAACTATCAACTGATCTTTATGGATTGATCTCGATTGATTAATCTATCGACTCCCTAGCTAAACATACAAACCTTACAAGCATAGCTAGAGATAAAACAACACACAGATACATAGATAGCTGATACATACCTGATATATAACCAACATTCTAAAACGATATTCCTAATCATATCGAGAGTAAGAAACGAATGCAAGAAATCTACAAATCAGAGGTCGTTCAATCATCGCCTAGCTTCGAGTGGATAGGTTACACTAGACTAGACAAAAAAGATGTGGTGTGTAAACTAGAAGGAAACACATTGGAGGAAACATCTTATGTCAAACAGACAACGCCGAACGTTCACCAAAGAGTTTAAGCAACAAATGATTGACCTGTACAACTCAGGAAAACCCAGAGTAGACATTATCCGCGAATACGATTTGACACCCTCGGCCTTTGATAAATGGCTGCGCCAAGCAAAACAAAGCGGCTCGTTCAAAGAAGCAGACAACTTAACACCTGCGGAAAAGGAACGAATTGCCCTTCGCAAACGAAACCAGCAGTTGGAAATGGAAAACGATATTTTAAAGCAAGCAGCGCTGATATTCGGACGAAAAGACAAGTAATTGATGTCAACAAGCACAAATACTCGATATCAGCGATGTGCAAAGTCTTAAATATTTCTCGACAAATCTACTACTACCAACCAAAAGAACTTCCTTGCGAGGCGGAGCTAGAAGAAGCCATCACAGAAGAAATTGAGCATAGTCGAAAAAACTATGGTACACGAAAAATCAAAGTCGCTTTGGCTCGACGGGGAATGATTGTCAGCCGGAGGAAAATCGGACGGATCATGGCTTCACGTGGGTTGAAGTCCAATTATACGAAAGCCAAATTTCGTCCTCACAATGATTCCGTGAATCACTCGCCGATTGGCAATCAGCTCAATCGAGCTTTCTCCGATCGAGAGCCGCTAGAAGCGATCATTACGGATTTAACGTATGTGCGTGTTGGCGCAAAGTGGCATTATGTCTGTTTTATCATCGATTTATTCAACCGTGAGATTATTGGTCATTCCTGTGGGCCAAACAAAGATGCACAGTTAGTGAAGCGAGCGTTTCAATGCATCGGCTACCCATTGACGAAGGTTCAATTATTCCACACAGACCGCGGCAAAGAATTTGATAACCAGACGATTGAAGAGATTTTGACTGCCTTCGAGATTGAACGATCCTTAAGCAAAAAAGGATGTCCCTACGATAACGCCGTCGCCGAATCGACCTACAAATCGTTTAAAGTAGAGTTTGTTTATCCCAATCAATTCGAGACATTGGACGAGCTGCAATTGCAGGTGTTTGATTATGTGAACTGGTGGAATCATTTACGAATCCATGGATCACTTGGTTATGAAACCCCAGTCGGCTACCGAAATCTGAGATTGGCGCAGCCTCCCCTTGATAATGAGCCTGGATGTGTTAGCGCTGGGTAGGGGCAAGATTCTTGAATGCTGGTCACGCACCGGAGGAATCACATCCAGGGAGGCTCGTTGTCAAGGCCAATCGGGCTAGACGCTAAGCAGTTGAACATACACTACATAATTTTTGTCAAAATAGGGGTTGCCATTCCAGAGAGATAAGATGAGCTACCTGAAATTTTTTATTTTTCACGGTAGATTGACTTATAGTCGAAGAAGCTGCTGATTGAAACCACCCTAAAAACATACCTTCTAAAAACTGTATTCAATCGACATAGAAGGAGCTATGACAACTACTGATTGTCATAACTCCTTCTTATTTTAATTCTAATTTTTTTACCCTAATTTGCTTTGTCCTTTTGTAGTAGAATCCGTAGGATGAAAAGATAAAAAAGAGGCTGGGACAAAAAGTCCTAGCTAACCAATATACAGATAAAATCCGCTAAAAATCTATTTGAGATTTTTAGCGGATTTTATTATCTTACTGGGACTTTTGTCCCAGCCTCTACTTTCAAAAGAATTAACTTACAAGTGTTGACTCAGTCAGTATTACTCTTCTCCTACTAATTCAACATTACTCCACAAGTGTCCACCATTTAAAGCATCTTCAGCTTTAACAGAATAACTCTTAACGCGTTTACTTACTGCAGTAATAGATGTACGGAACAAAGTAGGTACCGCAAAGGCTTCATCACGAGCATATGCTTGCCAATCTTCAAAAGCTTTTTGACGGTAATCAGCATCAAAGGCTTCTTTGGAAGAGATTTCCTTTAACAATTTGGTATTTTCATCAGAAGCAAACCGCGTATAGTTAAATGGTACATTTTCACCATATAGGCCTGCAGGATCTGGATCTGTACTTGCTCCCCAAGCTGCTGCATAAACATCGATTTCAGGATCATCAGCTTCAACTTTTTCATAGAAGCTATTGAATTCAATTGGACGACCAGTTGTTAATTCAACTTTAAGACCAATTTTTTCCCACCATTGGATGTAAGCTAATGCCAAAGTTTCATCATTTTGACCACCAGCCATTGTTGCATAGTTGATTGTTAATGGATCGCCATTTGGATCTTCACGAATTCCATCGTCATCTGTATCTTTATAACCAGCTTCATCCAATAATTCTTCTGCTTTTTTAGGGTCGTAAGTGTAGCCTTCTTTACCATCATTTTCTGCAAACACTGGTGGAATCAAGCTGTTAGCATTTGAACGTGTCCCAGCATAGAATTTCTCAGCAATTTGATCGTTATCAACGGCATAAGCCATTGCTTGACGAAGTGACTTGTTAGCCATCTTAGCATCTGGATCAACAACAACTTTGTTTTCTTCGCTATCCCATTTACCAAGCTTAAAGCCAAGATAGTTATAAGAATAGCTACCCGTACCTAACACATCAAAATCTTCGCTATCTTTATACGTATCGTATTGATCGGCAGGCATGCCAGCTATATCGTACTTGCCAGAAGACATTTCAGACACAACGTTTGAAGATGATACAACTTCGACTGTAATCTTGTCGATCTTCGGTTTACCTTCCCAATAGTATTCATTGGCAACTAATGTTACAGATTCACCTGGAACAGTGCTGTCAATCTTGTATGGTCCAAAGTCAACTGTTTTACCCCGTACAGCATCACTTGCCTCAACTTCATCCATAGGGATGTCTTCAAGGACATGTTTTGGTAATAACATTGATAGCAATTGACCACCAGGAATATAAATACTTGGTGATAAAGCTTTATAATGTAAAATCACTTGTTGGTCGTTAACTTTTTCAATTCCTGAAATGGAGTCAGCCTTGCCACTGTGGAACTCGTCAGCACCTTCGATATCACCAACATAAGTTGGATAGCGGATACCAGGATAATCAGGGTCAGCAATGAATTCATGTGTAAAGATATAGTCATCAATCGTAATAGGTTCGCCATCTGACCATTTTTGGTCTTCAGGGAACGTTACTGTTACGGTGTTGTTATCTTCGTCCACTTCAAATTGTGCAAAACCATCATTATCAAACTTGATTTCATCGTTAACATGGAAAATATCTCCAGCAGTAAACTGTAATACTTCTGAATCTGGAGAGGATTGGTATAATGCACTGTTGTAAATACCGGTAATTGGTGAATCAGATACTAAAGCGTATTTTAATTCGCCACCCTCAGCAGCTTCTCCATCACGATCTAATGTTTCTTCAAACTCGACTGTACTACTACTAGTATTGTCGTTGTCATCTGATCCTTTATCAGAATCGTCATTGTTGTTTCCACCATTACCACAAGCAGCTAATAAAGCTACTGAAGCGAATAAAGGCAATGATTTTTTAAGTAATTCACTCATATAATCTTTTCCCCCATTACTATACTTTTAGTTAATAACCATTACGAATTTGTTTCGTACTATAAATATTAACAGATTTCTCATAAACCCGCAAGATTATTCTCATATTTTTCATAATTTCGACAAATTTATGAATATTATAGGCCAAATGGGGGAAATTTAGGGCTCACAATCTACTTTTATTTCACAAATTGATTTAAGTGTTCACGATAAGTTGTTATCTCTGGTTCATTTCCCCAGACAAAATGTCCTGGTTTTATTTCAACAAATGATGGTTTATCCACTGAATAATCATGTATTGTATCATCATATACCACTAGTTTCTTATCCTTTTCAATTTCAGGATCTGGAACTGGTACAGCTGATAGCAGCGATTTGGTATATGGATGAATTGGTTCGATAAAGAGTTCTTCTGCCGGTGCTAACTCCACAATGACACCACGATGGATAACAGCAATACGGTCAGAAATAAAACGCACGACAGATAAATCATGTGCGATGAACAAATACGTTAAATCTTTCTCTGCTTGCATCCGTTTCAACAGGTTTAGGACTTGTGCTCTGATCGACACATCAAGTGCAGAAATAGGCTCATCAGCAATCACTAGTTTTGGATCCATTACGAGTGCTCGAGCAATACCAATCCGTTGTCGTTGACCACCTGAGAATTCATGGGGATATCTGGTTAAGTGTTCCGATAATAACCCCACCTCTGAAATGATTTTTTCGACTTTTTGATGACGATCCTCATTGTTCTTAAACAAATGAAAATTGTATAACCCCTCTGAAACGATATAATCGACCGTTGAGCGTTCATTCAATGACGCCGACGGATCCTGAAATATCATTTGGATATTCTTGATAACATAGTGATCATCTTTCCGCGAAAGTCTCTTGTTGATTTTCTTACCTTCAAATAAGATATCGCCATCAGTCGTTTCATTAATCCTAACAATGGCACGACCAATCGTTGTTTTTCCCGATCCTGACTCACCAACAAGTGCTAGTGTCTCACCTCTATGGATATCAAAGCTGACATGATCGACCGCAACGAATTTATTCTTACCTTCTCCAAATGTGATTTCAAGGTCTTTAACGGATAACAAAACTTCATTACTCATATTTCCTTCACTCATGGGTGGCCACCTCCTCTTCATTACCATATCCGGTTCTATGAACCAAATTCTCCATTTTTTGATGAAGATTCCGAATCGCTTCTGGTATTTCCGTTTTTGGCGCTCTTGGATCTAATAGCCAGGTTTTAGCGGCATGTGTCTCACTGATTTTGAAAAACGGAGGCTCTTCTTCAAAATCAATTTTCATCGCATACGGATTTCGAGGCGCAAATGCATCTCCAACGATATCTTTATATAAAGATGGAGGCGCTCCTGGTATCATATACAACTCTTCTCCTTTAGTTCCTAATTGTGGTAAAGAGGATAACAGACTCCACGTATACGGGTGTTTGGAATCAAAAAAGATCTCATCAACCTTCCCATACTCTACGATTTGGCCAGCATACATAACAGCAACCTTATCAGCAACAGAGGCTACGACCCCTAAATCGTGAGTAATATAAATCGTTGTGAAGCCATACTCCTCTTGAAGACTTTTGATAAGATTTAGTATTTGAGCTTGTATCGTCACGTCAAGTGCAGTAGTGGGTTCATCACAGATCAGTATTTTTGGTCGACAAGCTAACGCAATAGCAATGACAATCCGTTGTCTCATCCCACCTGAATACTGGAATGGGTATTCATTGAATCTCCTCTTAGCATCTACGATACCTGTTCTTTCCATGAGTTCAATCGCAATCTTTTTGGCTTCACTTCCAGATTTTTTTTGATGCTTGATGATAACTTCTGTAATTTGTGACCCTATGGTCCGAATAGGATTTAAGGAGGTCATTGGGTCTTGAAATACTGTTGCGATTTCAACCCCACGAATTGCTTCCCAGCCACGGTCAGACGAAATATCTAATAAGTTTTTCCCGTTGTAAAGAATTTCGCCATCTGACAAAAATCCATTAGCTTCTAACATTCCTGTAAATGTTTTAGTTAATACCGATTTTCCAGACCCTGATTCGCCAACAATAGCTAAGGTCTCTTTATCATATAGATCAAGAGAAACATTCCGAATGGCAGATAGTATACGGTCCCGTACTTTAAATTTTACCGAAACATTCTTGACTGACAGAATCAACTTTTTTTCTTTTATTTCATTCATCTCATTACCTCACATATGGGTTCTAGGGTCTGATGCATCAGCTAGGGTTTGTCCAACGATGTAAAGAGAGATCGTTACAATGGCTAAAACTAATACAGGGATCCAGAATAAGTAGGGATAGTTGCTCATATTGACGGTGTATTTAGAGATCAATCTCCCAAGAGAGGGTACATTTGTGCTTAACCCAACTCCTAAGAATGATAAGAAAACTTCATATGAGATAAAGCCCGGCAAACTACGAGAGACATCCGTCACAATGACTGAGATCAAATAAGGTAAAATATTCTTCAAAATAAGGCGGTGAAGAGGTGTCCCTAAGCATCTAGAAGCCAAATTAAATTCTCGATCTCTGAGTATCATAACTTGGACCCGAATAAAATGTGCTGTTCCTAACCAACTGGTTGCGCACATGGCCAATAACAGATTCCAAAAACCTGCACCAAAGGCATACGAGAGAACAATGACAATCAGTAATGTTGGGACATTGGAAATCACATTATAAACCTCGATCATAAAACGATCGACCTTTTTAGAGCTTCCCCAAATAGCGCCGACTATAACTCCGACAACGGTTGTAATAATTGTTGCAATCAACCCAATGGAGATAGACGTTCTAGCGCCTGCCCAAACAGCATCAAATAAGGAGTGACCATTAGCATCTGTCCCGAACCAGTTTTCAAGTGAGGGCCAATTATAGCGTTTAGAGAAATCATTGATCCCATCAACATCCATGAAGTCGTAGTGGCTAAATAACGGTTGGATAAATGAAAAACCCAGCACAATGACTAAAACGATCAACATCAGGATAGCAATTTTATTGCTAAAAAATTTTCTGCTCACCGATTTCCAATACGAATAACGTGGTGCATCTATTTTTTCAGCAACTAATGTATCTAATTTAACAAACTCGAACTGATTTGCTTCGCTTTTTTCTACCATTCTAACGGCCTCCTTTCGATGCAGATAAACTTATTCTTGGATCGATGATTGTTAGCATGATATCTCCAAGCAAAACAGACAAGATAGAAAGTGTCGTAAAGACAAACAATAAACCGATTACCATTGGGTTATTGTGAGCGATGATAGCGTCTGGCAACATTTTCCCCATCCCAGGTACAGCGAATACTGTTTCAGTAATGGTAGCCCCTTGAATAGATAAAATAATTGTTCCAGGTATCCCACTTACTATAGGTATCATCGCATTTTTGAAGATATGTTTTTGCGATATTTCTTTTTCCGACAATCCTTTAGCCTTCGCAAACTTAACATAGTCCGAAGACGATTGGTCAATCATAAACCGTCTGATCCAAATGATTAATCCGGAAATCGAAAGCAATCCTAAAATAGCTGTTGGCAATACGTATGACTTCAAATCTCCTGCCCCAAGTGTCGGGAACGAGTCAGGTAAGCCAAAGAAATGGCTACCGATGAATCTGAAGAAGTAGATAAATGCCAAACTTGGGATCGAAATCAATACTGTTACTAAGCCGACTCCCATCCGATCAATCAATTTACCTTTATACCTTGTCATCACTACCGCTAAAGAAACCCCGATTGCATAAGCTAGCAAGACTGATATGATCCCTGTAATAACAGATATCTTGATCATCGAAGGGTCTTGATAATTATCGGTGGATTTCACATAACTATCACTATAACGTTCCTTTTCCAAACGATCCATGGCGCTTGGTGATTTGTACTGTCTAGAGTAAATGTCTGCGGATGATTTCTCCGTTAGACCTGTATCAAAATGCACTGTTCTTTGTGCTGTTTTCCCTTGACCGCTTGAAATGACATCCATCACAGGCCGGCCACTGAAAGTAGGGTAAGAAGTCCCTAGGTTCAGCGTCAGGATATTTTGATGAATAAACGGAAACGACGAGGTGAAGTAAATCAAATATTTATGTTTTGTGCCTGAACCTGTCAATGTTAACCCAGCCGTTTTGGTATATTCTACCTTCACATAGCGTGGTAAATCTGGATTACTTGGATCTTGGATTGCCCACGGATGATCGACCTTGATCAAATTCTTATAAAAACGGCCTACTCGTTCAATCAATGGAATCTCTCTGGTGGCAAAATAGGCTTTGGAAACAGGATATTGTTCCAATTTCCAACCCTTACCAGACTTGCTAGATGCCCATTCTTCAATGGCATCATTATCCTCTCCAGCAATCAATTTGTCATACTCAGCTTTATCAGATGTTATATCAGATGCAATATCAGAAGTGGTGTAGTAATCAATATACCCCATCCGCTCATAAGTGTTATTTTCATAGTCAGTCCGTTCATCCGGGCTTCCTTTTAGCCGGCTATAGACGGGATCGCTTTGAAAAATCGTATTGCGCGGTACCAACGAATAAATCATGACGTAGCCTATTGTGGTGACCAAGAATATACTGATTATAGACCTTATGATTCTATAAGTAATGTATTTCTTCACGTTTTCCCTCCTGCTCCAAAAAAATAAAAAGGGTTAGTTGAAATCTAACCCTTTTTTATCACTTCTACACTTTTCCGTGGGTCAAAGATTATTCTGCTGAACGGTCTTTATTCCACTTATCAAGGGCTGCATCATATTGATCTACCGTTACGACATCCTCTTGGATCTCGATGTACTTCAATTTGTCAGCAGCTATACCAGACCAGCTGTATGGTGCCGAGAATGGAACTACTTTTGTCACACGAGGTAATCCGCCACCTGCATAGATTGGAACTTGGATTGCATTGTTTAGTAACAAAGCTTCGGCCTTAGCATAAGCTTCATAACGAGCATCGTCGTCATCAGTTATACTATTAGCGGCATCCAATAAGGCATCATATTCTGAAAATCCAAGTGCTTCTTTCGCTGGAGCAGAAACATCTTCCCCTTCAACCAACTCGCTACCATCTAAGCCTAGCGTTTGAAGCATATCACCTGTCTTAGAGTTATAGATATTCAAGTAAGTTGATGGATCTTGGTAGTCAGGACCCCAACCAGATGCAGTAGAGATATCGAAATCACTAGCCGAACCAGCTGTTGCATAATAGGTTGCTGCTAAGTAAGCGTCTTGATTCAAAAGTTGAATATCAACGACAACATTATCTGCGCCGAGTGTTGATTCAATTGAATTCTTGATCGATTTTGCTGAGTTAACCTCAACCTCGCTCGTTTCAAGAACAGGGATATCTAAGTGGATCGGATAAGCCACATCATCAGCTTCTAATTCAGCTTTGGCTTTGTCCAAATATTCTTTTGCTTTGTCAGGATTATAGTATTCATCGTGACCATCAGACAAATCAACATCTGCCCATGCATCACTATCTAAAGTTTGTAATTCTTTTTCGACCGCTTTACCATAATCTTCTTCACCGATTTGAACAAACGTCGGTGGTACTAAGGTGTTTCTGAGAGCCTCACTTGAGGTTTCTTCCCCAACACTTTGGGCATTGTAGGCTGCACGATCAAAGGCAAACTCAAAGGCTAATCTAAAGTTACGATTTAAGATTGCTTTTTGAGTGGAATCCTTTTCTTCATCAGTCGTTTTACTGGTCGCTTCATATGCACCACGGGATAAGTTGAAGGTCAAGTTATACGTTGTTCCGTTTGTTTGTGAGAAAGTTATACCATCTGGATAAGCTTCTGTTACAGCGCTATAGCCAGCTGAGTTAGGATAGACACGGGCAAGTGTCAAGTCACCATTTTGGAAGGAGGTAAATAGACCATCTGGATCACTGCCGTCATTGAATGTATATTTAACGGCATCGATATGAACGTCATCAACACCCCAATAGGATTCATTCTTTTCATACTCGATCACAGACTTAGCTGTATTGTTGGTCAAAAGGAATGCCCCATTATAAAGGATGGAATCAGCAGAAGCAGAACCGAAGTTTTCGCCTTGTGATTCTAAAAATTCAGCATTGACAGGGTACAAAATACCGTAAGTCGTTTTAGAATTCCAATAAGACTCTGGTGCATTCAAGGTATATTCGACCGTATAATCATCAACTGCTTTAACACCAACATCAGCAAAATCATCTGTTTTTCCTGAAACATAGTCTGCTAATCCTTTAATACTATTTGATACGATATAAAGAGTTTCAGATTCAATATCGGCCGCATGCTTCAACCCTGTAACGAAGTCATCCGCTTTGACTTCAGCATATTCTGTTCCATCATTCGTTACCCATTTCACGCCTTTTCTAAGGTGATAAGTATAAGTTAATCCGTCATCACTGACTTCCCAATCTTCAGCTAAGGCTGGGATCAAATTACCAAGTGAATCATTTTCCAAGAGTCCATCGACAAAGTTCGTATAATGGACACTATTAGTGGCACGGCTAGAGAATGTATAATCTAACGACGCAATATCTGTCCCGTAAACGGTATTTAAGGTCGCACCTTCTACGACATTGGAGGCAGCTTCGTCGCTATCCCCTTTGGCACCATCTTTATCTCCGTCTGAGGATGAACACCCCGCTAGAGCTATGGTCGACGCTAATAGCAATGTTGAATATTTCCATACAGCTTTACTCAAAATATTATTCCTCCTTTATTCCAACTAGAGTCGCTTAGTTTTCTAATGACTCTCTTAATTCTATTGTTATAATTCCGGTAAGCTTCTTGTTAGCTAGTCACGCTTATGAGTATTTTTTGTCATGCGATACTCCAACTATTATGCCTATCCCCATCCTCTTTTATTCAGATTTATAGTCTGAAAGAGTACTTTTACTCTTCCAGACCAGTCCAGTTAGCTACTAAACAGATGACCAAACGAGCTCCTCAACAAAATTAAAATGCCATCGTGGCAGTATTCATTGAGGGTTTCACTGCACGTTGATGTTCTCTAATGAGCCCATTAAATGCATCTGTGATTCTCTTTCGATAAACTAACTTGTTTATCATTATATTGTCATTTATATTTAATGTCAATGTTTTTTTAATAATCATTTTCATTTTTTTGCGAGACGTTTTCATATTCTATAACATTGATATATCAATGTACTTTCTAGTAACAGTTCTGTATAACACATCATGTTAGGTTAACTATATTAATCATTTATAGTGTTTTATTAATACTATATACTGCAAAATGGGTTAACCTCATTTTTTCTAATCTCATTCCAATCCTTAACCATATCTACCCTAAATAAGTACACTAAAAAACACTAGATAACTAACGCGACAATTACTGTCTGTTGTATTCTAGTGCTTTCCTGTTTTTGACATGTGTTTTAATTTGAAAAATTAGTATAACCAACATAGGTATGATAACCATGATAAGTAATCTCACCAGTAACTACTATAATAACTACTGTATCATCAGATTTACCCTTTTGAGGTCATCACCATAGCCGCCAAGGCGATGGCATTATTCACTACATGGAAGATAATTGAAACAACTACGTTCTTCCTAAAATAAAAATAAAGAAAAACGATTGGAATTGCGATTGGGATATAGAGAACGACTGATAAGGGGTCAGTCGTCGTATGCATAAATGAGAAAAACAAAATCGACACGATTCCCATCACCCACTGGACTAATCTGCTTTTGGTCCAGCCCAATAACACTTCTCTAAAGAAAAGTTCTTCAGTGATAGGGGCACTTGCGACAATCATCGTTGAGAATAACCATAAAGGAATGGTATCTAACATCCCCTCTAAAGCCACTTGATTCTCACTCGTTTCAACGGATACAAGCTGGGTTAATAGAGTTGTTAAGACAATTCTAAATACAAACCCTGCAATGATTAATAGTGTGACTTTGACCCACTTGTCTTCTAAAAAGCGGTAGTCTCGACGAATGAGATCCCGGAATAAATAAACGCCTATCACTGCACTCGTCAATGATGAGATAATCGAAATAATCTCGAGATGTCGACCCAACGCTGCATAATATTGGCTGATGATGCCCGCAACTATTGGAACAACTAGTAACCCAATCCAAAATACCACTGTGTACAGTAATCTTGTTCTCTTACTTACTCTCTCCATGTCTGCCTCTTTTCTGAGAATGATTCGTTTGATATGCCATCTGCCGCTCTTTTATCGCAATCAATTCACGATTGGCTTTTTGTTCGATAAAGAAATCGACCAATCGTTCACTGACTTTTTGGGAAATGCCGATTTTTTGAAAATCAGCTACAGTTGCATTTTCCATCGCTTCTCTCGTTTTATAGGTCTGATAAATTTTTTGCCTCGTTTTTGGACCAACGCCATCAATCTGATCCAATTGACTTTGAAATTCGCTCTTTGTTCTGACTTGACGGTGAAAAGTAATTGCAAAACGATGGACTTCTTCCTGGATACGTTGGATTAATTGAAAAGCTGGACTAGTTGGTGGTAAATCGATTGGAACCAATGGATTACCAAACACTAAACGGGCTGTTTGGTGCTTGTCATTTTTGACCATTCCTGCTATTGGTAAATCCAGTCCTAACTCATCTTCTAACACTTCTTTAGCAGCTTTAACTTGAATGGGTCCTCCATCCATCATAATCAAATCTGGTAATGGTTTTTCCTCTTTCAGTAGTCGACTGTAACGTCTTCTAATCACTTCTTGAGTTGTCTTGAATTCATTCGCGCCTTTAATCGTTTTAACATGATATTTTCGATAATCTTTTTTAGCGGGTTTTCCATCTTTAAAGACGACCATGGCACTCACTGGCGAGGTTCCCTGGATGTTGGAGTGGTCGAATGATTCAATCGTTTTGATATAGGGTAATTTCAAAGCTTCTGATAACTGTTCGATTGCTCCAACTGTCTTTAATTCTTTCCGATCTTCCATGCGAAATTTCTCTGCTAGTGCCAAATGGCTATTTTGACTTGCTAAGTCTAATAAACGTTTTAAGCGTCCCCGTTTGGGTTGTCTAACCGTTACGCCCAGTGTTTCTGCAATCAAATCAGCATCTAAGGCTTCTGGAAGTAATATTTCCTTGGGTAATATATGATTTTCTTCTTGATAGAATTGGCCAATATAAGACGAAACTTCATCAGCCGGATCATCATAAAGAGGAAAGGACGCTGCTTCTCGCTTGATGACTGTTGACTGTCTCAATAAAAAGACTTGGATTGATACCCAACCACGCATGACATCATAAGCAAAGACATCACGATCTTTATAGTCAAGAGACAAAATATTTTGTTGTTCGACAGTTTGCTCGATATGGCGGATCTGGTCTCTATATTCCGCGGCTTTTTCAAAATTAAGGTCGCTAGATGCATGAGCCATTTTTGCCATCAACTCATCTTTTACCTCTTTGACATCACCGTTCAAAAATCGTCTGATATGATCGATTTGAGTTGCGTATTCCTCTTGACTAACGTCATGATCGCAACAGCCAATACACTGACCGATATGATAATAAAAACAAGCTCTCTTTTCATTCTTTGGACAGCGTCTCAAGGGATAAATCTTTTGAATAAACTGTCGGGTGTCATTGGCAGCATAGACGTTGGGATATGGACCAAAATATAAGCCACCATCCTTTTTGACCGTACTCGTGATCACTAATTGCGGATCTTTCTCCTTAGTGATCTTAAGATAAGGATACATCGTTCCTTCCTTAAGTCGAATATTATATCTCGGTTGATACTTTTGAATCAGGCTAATCTCTAATAAAAGAGCCTCTTTGTTGGAGTTGGTCACAATTGTCTCAAAGGTATAGATCTCTTCTACTAGTAAGGCTGTTTTCCCAGTATGAGAACTTCTAAAATAGGAGCGTACTCGGTTCTTTAAATTCTTTGCTTTTCCAATGTAAATGATGGTGTTTTTTTCGTTCTTCATCAAATAACAGCCAGGAAGATCAGGCAATAATGCCAGTTTCTCATTCAACCATTCTTTATTATTATAAACAGGCATTTTGACTCCTTTCTGACGTTTGACGCGTCCTTATAATTTCTCACATTTTGCGTTCGTTTCTTTCTGACCAGATTGCTCATTAATAGCCAATCTGAGTAATGCTTGATGTAGCTCTCGGTGAATTTGCAATCGTTTCTTGAGCAGTCTTGTAATAATAGCTGCCGTCCGATGGCGTTTATAGTTCACCACCCGGCAGTTACTCACACTATGATAATAGAAGAAACGATCCTTTCTAAGTTGCTTAACTAATCCAGGGTTTCCCCTCAATAGTGGTCTATTACGCGTACTGATTCCGTAATTCATCAACTCTTGCGGTCGATCTAAATGGATGACGAATGCTTTCTCCAATAATCGGCGATTATAAGGCGATAAGACAACCCCATTACCCGTTGAGATAATCGTTCGTTGATGTCCAGAGAGCTCTTTTAAGCATTTTGTCTCAAAACGGCGAAATCGAGCCTCATCAAAATCAAACATCTCAGTGATAGAGTGGCCGGAACGACTGATCATCATCTTGTCCAGATCAACAAAAGAATACCCTAGCTTTTTAGCGAGTTCTCTACCGACCGACGATTTCCCAACTGCCGGTAATCCGACCAGATAAATCGCATCATTTTCGGGATCTGCAACGAGTAATTCATGGTATATTTTTCGTTTTAGCGGACCAGGAATCTTCTTCCCTTGCCATAATTCAAGTGCTGATAACAACCAGCAAATCCAAAAAGTATAGTGATTAACCACGAATTGCCGATGATCTTTTTGTTCATTATATGGTAGCCAACTGGTTAAATCAGCGATGCCACGATACTTGTTTATATGTGTCTTTGCTTCTTTAAACGACTGACTCTTCAACTGAACAGGACTTAATTGGATAAAAAAGTCTGCCTCAAAGGACTCCCAGTCATTTAACGATCGATAAATGACTTGATCATTTGGATGACTATAGCTGTCAGGTGAGACAGTCAACACGGTGACCTGTCTGACATTCTGATCACAAAGATATTGGAGCAATTCTGTCTTAAGTGGATGTTCCCCACATACGATGACTTGCTTAGCATGTAACGATTTAAAGGGTGTCAACCAGTGATCAATCGTCGATTTGATCAATTCCGTTTTAACAATCTCACCAGCGCGGGATTCAAACGTCAATCGATTGGGATCGATAACTGGCTTATGAAGTGAAGAGTCCCTTGACTCCACCGTTTTTATCACTAATGGTTGGGCTATTGCTTCAGTGATTATAGCGAATATGCCGTGCAACAAATCATTGAAGGGGGAAGTGATCATGTTTAACTCTCGGTTAGTCTGAGCCACGATTTCCCTCCTTTTTCGTAAATATAATTACTTATATCATAACCGATTTATCTATTCAGTTGCAATGAATCTCTCACGCCATAAAAAAAAGCACCAGAAAGTGCTTTTTAACTGCTATAAAGTAAATGTGTCGTTGTTTTTTACATTTTGGATAGCTGTTTTCCCGGATTCGACTGCTCTTTTCGCTAAATCTTTCGGACTTTTTGAAAACTGTCTCAGCATCACTGCTTCAATCAAACTTGGAAGATTAATCCCCACAACAACTTCGATTGTGTCGTCTAATTTGGCTAGGTTGATGGCCTCCTTGAATGGACTACCGCCCATCAAATCGACACAGATAACAAGACCTTCTGTTTCTTTCTTCAAGCTATCAACAGTTGAAATCAAATGCGTCCTTAGTTCTTCTATCGATTCATCTTCTTGAAATGGGACGATTTCAAAAGCTTCTTGAGGTCCAGCAATCATTTTGGTTGCTTGTCCTATCCCCTTTGCAAACTCCCCATGTCCTGTGACGATTATTCCAATCATGGCCATCCTCCTTTAGTTTCTTCCCTTTGATTTTAGCAAACTTGACCAAACAAATTCAAGCTTCCTACCCTGAGTCTACTGGCAAAGCTTATACTAGTCACTGCCTCCACAAAAAAGAAGTTAGGAACAAGTCCCAACTTCTCTTCTGATGTGTTTTAGATTTATTTTATTTTTAGCTTACTTTCTCAGTATTACTCTTGTCACTATTCCCATGAATAGATCACTTTAATCAGTGGTCGATTCTATAGGCTTAGTACCAACCATTAGCTAACCAGAATGATTTAGCTGCTTCCCATGAACCATAACGGTTTGCAACATATTGATCTGCCACACGTTCTTGGTTTTCAGGAGAGTAGTCACCATTTAAGTAAGAATTTGTTAATTGGTAACGGCCGATGTAGATCCCATTACGAGCATCATAGCTACCGCCTGATTCTTTTTGAGCAATCCATTCTTTAGCAGAACTACTTGTTCCTGTGTAAGATTGTTCTGCTGGTTGTTCTTCAGCTGGCTCTGCTGGTGCACTTGCTTCAGCATTTTGTGTTTCAGTTTCAGCAGAGGTTTCAACTTCTGTCGCTTGGTCAGACGAAACATTATAGCTTGATTCTTCACCAGAGGTACTATCATTGAATGTAACCACTGAGTTATCTTTTGAAAGAGTCAAATTGTTGCTTGGGTAGATTAAGTCAGCATTATGAATCCCGTTAGCTTCTGTTAAACTGTTAACAGAGATGCCAGTTGCTTGAGCAATTGCTGATAAGGTATCGCCCCATTGAAT
>OMJG01000059.1_pt1 | contig 74864 bp, 58 predicted proteins | sample 1646431 | NCBI WGS metagenome assembly OMJG01 (sample SAMN03771674, study PRJEB25209) | food metagenome | isolation source: Cotija cheese | place: Mexico:Jalisco,Michoacan | collected 2011-12-12 | reverse complement strand
GACCGGCATCAATCAGACGAAACGCCCTGAATCAGCGGGAAAGACATGCAATGAACATGATGGTCAACATATTACAGTATGTATGTATTTAATCTGGCAGAGGATGTCATTCGAGAGCTCGCGTCGTGGAACATTCCTGCCATATTCCGGACGTCCGCCGCCCGCGCATTGGGTCGGCGCCTTGCCATTTCAGGGGGTTGCCAACGGCGGAATGCGAGGAATACCTATAGGCTGACTGTTATGTGCGGACGTTTTGCGAATGATATTCCCGTTGACGAATTGGTCGAATACTATTCGGCAGTCGTCAACGGCGAGCTCCCCGACCCATCATGGAACATCGCACCCGCAAGTCGCATCACCACCGTGCTGGACGGCAGGGACGGACTGCGGCACATTGCCCCGGCTCAGTGGAACCTGATTCCAACCTGGTCGAAGACACCGCAACTCACCTATCCGACGCACAATGCCCGAATAGAAAGCATCCTCGACAAAAAGACCTTCTCCCACTCCGCAGAAACCCAACGCTGCATCATTCCGGCAAGCGGATATTACGAGTGGGACGCGAAGAAACATCCTCACTACTTCACCAACCCGGATGCCGTACCGCTCTCGATTGCGGGACTATACACATGGTGGCGAGCAGACGAGCGCCAAGCGTGGGCATTGACCGCAACCATCCTTACCCGGGAAGCCACCGGAGCAGCCGCAGCCGTGCATCATAGGATGCCGGTGCTTGTGGCAACGGAGATGATTCAGCCTTGGCTCGACCGTGACACCAAGGCCCAGGACATCATTCCATTGGTATCCGCAAAGGGAGCCGCGGCATCAGCACGCCTATCGTCCTGGCAGGTCAAAGCTCTCAAGGGTGACGGCAAAAAGCTGACAGTGCCGGACGACTCGCAGAACCAACTCCTGCTGTCGCCGGAAAACGATGATTAGCGAGTCTCCCGCTCGGAACACCCCTCAGCCATGTGGCGGAGGCACACCATCATCCATCTCTTACAAATCCATGCGCATGACGATTTCACCGTCATCTATGACTCCGGTTGCCTTGAAGCCTACCTTCCTGTACACATGCTCGGCCAAGTCGTTGCCGGGAACATACGAGAGTTGCAGCGCATCGTATTCCTTCGACTCTCGGGCGTTCGCAATCATGGTTTCCATAATCCTCGTGCCATAGCCCTTATTGACGTGTTCCTCCGGAATCAGGATTCTCCATATATCCAGGACCCTGGTTCCCTGTTCTTCACTGGTCATGACGAATGCGACGAGTTGCTCACCGACATAGACCGCGAAAGGTCTGATAATCTGCTCATCTCGATACAGCCACGCTTCTGCCAGAGAAAGCACTACAGGAGCCACATAGTCTTCCGACTCGGGGCGTTTGAGTTCAAGAACCTGTGAGAAGTTCGTATGGTCGATGGGCGCGAATCTCAAAACATCATCCGGCTGGTGTTGTGTCATGGGATGAAGCCTAGCATCCGGCCGCAGACTGCTTGCAAACGAGCCGCAAACCATTCGCACGGACATTCAGGAAGATATGTGCGACTTCCCGTCTGCCCCCAGTGAACCGGAAAGGGGATGCCATGTTGCTACGCTGAAATCATGAGCGTACTTGACCATGCTAGCCGGATAGCGATTCTGGGATACAGCGGGTCAGGCAAGTCAACTCTGGCAACTCACTTGGCGTCATCCCGCTCGCTGCCATCTATTCATCTGGACCAGGTTCACTGGCTTCCGGGCTGGGTCGAACGCGACAGTCAAGGGGCCTCAAGCATCGTCAACGATTTCCTCAACCTTCATGACGCGTGGGTCATCGAGGGCAACTATCCGGGCATGGCATTCGAGCGGCGTTTGGAAGACGCCGACGCCATCGTGATTCTCGATATGAATCGTTTGACATGCCTGTGCAGGGCGATACGCAGATGGCTGGCATACCGTAACACCAGCAGACCGGATATGACCGAGGGTTGCCCCGAAAAACTAGATGCCGAATTCCTGATCTGGCTGATGTGGAAAGGTCGCTCACGTGAACGCGCACAACGATACAGAGCGATTTCCAAGCAGTATCGGGATAAATGCGTCATTTACTCCAAGGATGCCGAATTCAGGCGTGCGCTCAACAGCGCGTTCTAGCGGACTCTGTCAGCCCCGCGAATGGAAAATGCGGGCAACCCCCTTGTGCTGTGTGTGGAGATGCTGTTTCAGAACAGCTGGCATCCGACGAAACGCCCTCCACGATGCAGTCTTTGCGAGAGCCAATACGAAACGTCGTGCCGCTGTCATGCATGCCAAAAGCTCGTCATGGGTGAGGGCGGCTCATGGCACGGGACGAGATGCGCAACGGTAAGACCGGCATTCTTGAACCGTTCGTAATTTCAATCAACATTCTTGCTATATCATTCAATCGGCACTGTCGCCGGGAGAACAATGGGGAAAACATGAAAAAAGCAAGCACGATACTGCTATGCGCTGTTTTGGCACTTGGTTTATCAGGATGCAGTTCGAATCTCGCAACACAAGATACCGCAAGCGAAGACGCTGCATCGCAATCGGCGGCAGCGGCATCGTCATCTGCTGCGGCATCGAAGTCTGCCGAGGCAAAGAAAAAAGCGGATGAGGACGCCGCAAAACTTGCCGACGCGAAAACCACCTTGACGAGCAAAGTCCAGGAAGCGCAGGCATTGCTTGATTCGTCGAGCAATAGCGTCGCAGACCCTCAGACGCGCGCAGCTCTGACCGATGCCATCAACACCGCGAACGACATCGACTCCGATAATCCCCAAAGCTATACGGATGCGCTCACTCCATTGCAACAGAACATGGACACCGTCAACGCAAGTATCGAGCAGAAGAAACAGGACGATGCGGCCGCAGCCGCCAAGCAGGCGGAAGCGGATGCCGCCGCCAAAAGAGCCGAAGAGCAGAAAGCCTCGGAAGACGCGGCCGCAGCGCAGAACGCTCGGAACCAGCAGCAGAGCACATACTATGCCAATTGTGCAGCGGTTCGTGCGGCAGGAAAGGCCCCCATTTACCGCGGAGAACCCGGATACAGCGCCAAGCTCGACAGAGACGGCGATGGGATAGGCTGCGAATAACGGTCAGGCATTTCTCAGACCCAAACGCATGCACAGCAACCAGATGGAAGCCGCAGCACGATAAGCTGTTCCAATGCCTTTCACTGCCTTTGAAAACTACGCGTCATGCTCCGGACTCACTGTCGCAGTGACGGCGGAAGACCAGAACAGCGACTATGAATCCGGCTTGGCACGGATTCAGGATGAACTGTGGCATATTCGTACGGCCAGAAACACGCCGACTAAGCCTGGTGCCTTCGTGGCTTTCTGGCGCAGGTGCGCCGATGGCACCACGGCACCGTTCACCAGTGCTGACCCCAGCTCGGGATTGCTGGTGTTCGTCCACCATGAGGGTAGACGCGGGGTGTTCCGCTTCACCAAAACGCATCTTGACCAATTGGGAATCACTGCCGGCACCCACAGCGGAAAGCGCGGATTTCGCGTCTACCCGAGTTGGTGCACAGGATTGAACGCTTCCGCTACCAAGACCCAGCGCGAACAAGCTCAGGCATTCCAGATATTTGCCTGAGCTCCGGGCAGTACGTCATATATCGGCTTGTCCAACGACAACATCATGCAGGCGTCGTTGAGTTTCGGCGGTTCAGTTCAGGACGGTTCAGGATGGTTCAGGACGGTTCAGGACGGTTCAGTTCGAAGCAATTACATTCAGGGCAGGTAGCTGTGGTCCATGGCCTGAATCACCACCACGATGCAGGTTATGTCCAACGCACCATACATGACCTGCAGGCGCTACCCGACGTCGTCCTCGGTCGCAGACTTTCGTCTTAGTGTCCTCACAGTATTTACACAGCTAGCGATATTATCTTTCCCAGGCATTGATGCCTGAAAGAAAGAGAAAGAAGTTGTAATGACCAACCCATCCGACCCCGGTATGCAGCAACAACCCGTCCCACCTGTCACCGCTCCGACGTATAACCAACCGCAGCGCCACGACGCTCCCAAAAAAGGCATGACGATATCGGGGATTATTGCGCTCGTACTTGGGATACTGTCACTACTGATCTGTTATATTCCGATCCTCAACAATGGATCGGTAATACTCGGTGTCATTGGTGCCATCTTTGGCATTGTGGCAGTTGTCGCCACTCGCTCCAAAGGCAAGAAATCAGGAAGGGTCATCGCCATTCTCGGACTGATTCTGTCCGTCGTTTCAGTAGTCGCCGCTCTCGCTCTACAGTCGGCATGGAGCAAGGCACTGGACGATGCCGCTGCAGGCCCAACATCAAGCGCCACGGCATCTGCCAAGGCGAAGGAGAGCACTTCGGCTGGCAGCGCTGCAGACGAATCGGACTTGACTGCAGGTCACGTTAAAGTCGTCTCCTTGCAGAAGGCGGCGAATGATTATGAAGGCAAACCGACAGTCATCGTGACCTACGAGTGGACCAACACCGGGTCAGACACCATGTTCATGTCAGCCTTCGACTTCAAGGCATTTCAGAATGGTACGAGTCTCGACACTGCCATTTATGCCGATAACCCACAAGGATATGATGGCGATGCACAGATGAAGACCATCAAGAAAGGTGTGAAGCAGACAGTACAGGTCGCGTATGTCCTGTCAGATCAGACCTCACCCGTATCCGTTGAAGTATCAGACCTATTCGGTGGGTCTAACAAGATAACCAAGGAATTCACACTCTAATCAGCATGAAGGATAGATAATGGTCCCGCTTCGGCGGGGCTTTTTCATATTAGGGATTCTTTGTCATACGATCTGGAGCATTCACCGTTGTGTTGACGCATGCTTTCGTGCGCTTTTTTGAAGTCGGGTGTCGTAGCGAGGCACGGCAAGCGTGGTGGTTGTAGCCTTGGGGTGAGATTGAGAGGAAGGTTTTGTCGTGACTTATAACCCGGCATATAGCGTTATTGCGATCCTAGTTGGCATGCTGTTGTTCGTGTTGTGGTGGGTGTTTCTGTACTTTTTCCTTAGCGCCGTGGTGAAGCGAGGTATTGATCGCTCGGTGTTACGCGACCAGACAGATGATCTTGAGGAATATCACCGGAATATGGTGGCTTTGGAGTCTCAGAAGTTGGACTTGATGAGGTTTGAGGCTCAGCTTGCACAGGATCGGTCTCAGGAGACGGCAGCGTTTCCACCTGCACATCAATGATTGCAGTACGTCGCCTAGTGATGAAAAGATGACAAGGCCTAGACAAGTGCTGTCTGAATGATGCCTGACCGGCACATATATCTTGGTGAGTATAAGCAAACGTGAGCCCTTACGGCGCCATGTTGTCGAGCATCAGCCTGAATCAATGCTGAATCAATGACCTTTGGTGAGGACGACACCGTTCTCGACTTCCCTATTGATCATGTCTTCCTGAATGTCAGGAAGGAACCGGCTTTGTCAGGGTTCGAAAGCGATGGTTTTTCAGTTTTCGAGCGCTGCCCGCAGTACCTGCTCGGAGTGCGTCCAGAGTAAAGCTCCGCCGGCGTTGTCTATGACCACACGCTTGGCAGTGGGTATTCTGCTGGCAAGGGTTGCAGTCTTGTCAGGTGAATGGCTCTGGTCGCGTGCTCCGTACAGAATTGTTGTCGGCACGTGAATATCAGTCAACTTCAGGTTCCAAGGCCGCATGGCGATCATGGTGTCGGCAACATACCCCTTGCCGTCTTGTGCGAACCCTTCCTCAAGAGCCTTACGATAAAGGGACAGGAATACTGGCTGCTGGTAGAAGGCCTGATCACTGGGGTGAGAACCATTGATGACCATGGTTTCCATGTCTTGCGCGGTGAAAGATGCCAGCATGTTAGCGGCTTGTTCCGGGTCGGAACAAGCAATATCAGCAAGTTGTGTCGCCTCATGCGGCAGCATTGCATGGATGGTCGGATTCGAAACCTCGTCGGCGGGCGATGCAAGCACCAGTCGCGATACCCATCCGTGCAATGCGGCCGAAAGCCCGAAAACACCTCCCTGCGAATTGGCTATTACCGGTATGGACGCTCCCCGCAGGCCGAGAGCCTGCTCAACGAAGACACGGTAGTCGTTCGAAGTGGAGTCAAGCGTTCGATCCTCATATCCGATAGAATCACCCATCCCTGGCCGGTCCATGGTCAGGAGTCGAATATTGAACGCATCAAGAAACTCGTCGCCGAAGCTCATGCTCTTCCCCGTAGCGGCTCCGGCGATGAACAGTATCGGGGTTCCATCTGCCGGCCCGAAAGATCGGCCGGACAATGTCCTGCCGCCATCCGTCGTCGTTCGAAGTGAAGCGCTTTGAATCATGCCGTCAGTCTATGAATACCATCAGACCTCTGCCAGGAATCGAACCTGCACCCTCATGGAAACGGAATCACGACTGTTCGGAAGTGCCCTGAACGCGGGGGGCGCCATGTAAGCACAACAAATACCGCTATCAGCCACGGCGCCAATAGGAAGGAAACCCATATCCACCAGCGTCGTATGGTGGACACCAGACACGATTACCGATGAACACATCGAATCTCTGTACCTCAAGGCGCGGGAATCAAGCCCGCAAGAAGCCTACGAAGCCCACGCCATCCTCAACAGATAAGGCAACGGCACCAGCTGGAACGAATTCCGTACCACCATCCGATAACCCAAACGAAATCGACAAACACAAGAACACACAGTTTTGCCTACAACCCGGCAGGTATACATTTGGTGTACATTTTCGCACTAGCTATCGGAAAACGGATAACAAAAAAGCCCCGCAGCCATTGAGGCTGTAGAGCTTTCGAGTGGGGTGGCTAACGCGGCTCGAACGCGCGACCTTCTGAACCACAATCAGATGCTCTACCGACTGAGCTATAGCCACCATCGTCATGCATCTCGGCAAGCCAAAACACACAACAGATGAATACTATACACGACTGATTCGATTGCCACGCCGATTGACGAAAGTTGGCCGATACACGATGCATTGCCCGCCGAATCTGCTTCCTGCATTGGCACAGCCAACCGACCTCAGCGATAGAGTGATACAGACGTCAGGACAGCGATAGGGGGATATCCATGACAACACGACACCAGGCTGATGACCATGATGCCGGGATCTCATCGGAAGCCCATTCGCACCACGCCGCGCACTCCACTGCACCTTGGGTCACCGACTCGGTATTGTGGCATGTATATCCCCTCGGATTCGTCGGGGCAACGATACGTCCTGATTCTCCTGCCGATCGGCGCTGCGTCAGAGGACTCGACGCACTCATCCCCTGGCTGGATTACGCCGAGGAACTTGGCTGCACAGGTCTGCTTCTCGGCCCTGTCTTCCAATCTGAAACCCACGGCTACGACACCCTTGACTTCACCCATATAGACGACCGTCTTGGCGGGGATGCCGCTTTCGACCGTTTGGCCGAAGCCTGCTCGCACAAAGGACTACGGCTGATTCTCGATGGCGTGTTCAACCATGTCGGCAGAAATCACCCGGCAGTCAAGGCGGCTCTAGCGGAAGATTCCGCCTCTCCTTGGAAGAACATTGTCGCATTGAAGGCCGCCGATGAGGACGCTTTCCAAGCAGGCCTGCAATCGCCGGAATCCAGACTCCCCCTGTTCGAGGGACATGACAGCCTTGTCGAACTCAACCATGACTCCCCCAAAACCGTGGAGTACGTTGCCGAAGTGATGAATCTTTGGCTTGAGCGGGGCGCGGCCGGGTGGCGATTGGATGCCGCGTACGCCGTCGACCCGGAATTCTGGGCTCGCACTTTGCCTCTGGTCCGAGAAACACATCCGGACACCTGGATATTCGGCGAGGTAATCCACGGAGACTATCCTGCTTTCGTCCGTGATTCCACCGCCGATTCGGTGACCCAATACGAATTGTGGAAATCCATATGGTCGAGCATCCTAGAAGGCAATTTCTTCGAACTCGACTGGAATCTGCAACGGCACAACACTTTCCTCGACAGCTTCATACCTCAGACCTTCATCGGTAATCACGACGTGACACGCATCGCCAGTCGCGTAGGCGCACAAGGTGCAATTCTGGCACTTGCCGTGCTGATGACGGTCGGGGGCACACCAAGCGTGTATTACGGCGATGAAATCGGCATGACCGGCATCAAGGAGGAACGTCTCGGCGGCGACGACGCCATCCGCCCGCCTTTCCCCGACCAGCCCGGCGCCTTGCATATCAACGAACATGCTGAAAAACTGGCAGCCTTCGACGCCCATCGCGCCCTGATCGCTCTGCGGCACCGATTCCCCTGGCTTCAACAGGCACGAACCGAGAGCAAGCATCTGGAAAACCGTAGCTATACATACCGTTCGACGAGCTGCGATGGACATGCATGGATTGTGACGCAACTCAATCTCGACCCCAGCCCATACGTGACCATTCACGATGCATTCGGCACGCAGTTGTACGATTCACGACAGGGAGCCGCGTAACGGCAGCCTGCAGACCATAGTCGAAGCTGAACGTTGAGGCAGCGATACATTCCTGTGTCTTGGCCCTGTCTCTCGGCTTGGCGAGCACTGCACCGATACCCTTTCCGACGTCATCACCATCACCATCACCATCACCATCACCATCACCATCACCATCACCAATGAGGGAAGCACATGCTGCATTTTGAAAACGACTATTCCGAGGGAGCGCATCCCCAGGTCCTCCAACGCCTTATCGATACCAATGACCTTCAGCTCCCCGGCTATGGCAGTGACAGCATCACCGAGCAGGCCAAGAACCGTATAGCGCAGGCGTGCGGAACACCGGATGCCGATGTCTATCTGCTTGTAGGTGGCACCCAGACGAATATGGTCGTCATCGCTTCCATGCTCAAGCAAGTCGAAGGCGTTGTGGCGGCCGACACAGGGCACATCAGCATGCACGAAGCCGGTGCCATCGAAGCCTCCGGACATAAGGTGCTGGCGATACCCGGCAACAACGGCAAGATGGAAGCATCCACCCTTGAGCACTATCTTGACGCCTTCTTCGAGGACCCCAACCATGAGCATATGGTGTTCCCGGGAATGGTCTACATCTCCTTCCCCACCGAATACGGCACGCTGTACACGAAGGATGAGCTCTCCGCCATCTCCTCAATCTGTAGACGGCACGGTATCCCGCTGTTCATAGACGGCGCCCGTCTGGGCTATGGTCTTGCCTGCCCTAATAACGACGTGACGCTGCATGACATCGCCACCTACGCCGATGTGTTTTATATCGGCGGAACCAAAATCGGCGCACTGTGCGGAGAGGCGGTCGTATTCCCCAAGGGCGATGCGCCCATGCATATGCTGACGATGATAAAGCAGCGCGGTGCCCTGCTCGCCAAAGGCAGGGTGTTGGGCGCGCAATTCGATGCCCTGTTTACCGATGACCTGTATCTGCGTATCAGCAGGAATGCCATCGACACAGCCGCCGTATTGCGCGGCGCCCTTCAAGAACGCGGCTATCGCTTCTTCATCGAGTCTCCAAGCAACCAGATTTTCGTGATTCTCGACGATACGAAGCTTGCCGAGCTGTCGCAGAAGGTCATATTCAGTGTCTGGGAGCGTTTCGACGCCACACACACCGTCATCCGCCTCGCCACGAGCTGGGCGACCAAAAAATCGGACGTCGAATCACTCATCAGGCTGCTCTAACAAGATAACTGCACTAAAAGGACAGCTTTTCGGAGATATTTCTACCATATTGCTGTCCTTTTAGTGCAGTTATCTCGATTCTCTTCATTTCCGGGCGTCAGCGATGCGTTTCGCGGCCTCGGCAAGGTCGGATTCAGGCTTCAGCAAGCTCAAACGGACATATCCTGCGCCGGTCGGACCGAAATCCGAGCCTGCGATGACGGCGACACCGGCTTCCGCAAGCATCCATTTGGAGAACTCTGCATCCGAGACACCATCAGGTACCTTCATCCATGCGAAGAGACCGCCGTGGGAATCGCAGACCTTCAGCCCCGCCTGGGCAAGCCCCTGCTGCAAGGTCCGGAAGCGCTTCTTGTACCGCTCGGCCAGCACACGCACCGTGGCCTGGTCGCTGTTGAGCCCTGCGGCGCCTGAATCCTGAACCGTGGTGCCCATCAGCAGACTGGTCTGACGATGCACCATCTTCAAGGCGTGCATCAGTTCGGGATTGCCCGCGACGAATCCGCCCCTCCAACCGGCAATCATGTACATCTTCGACAGTGAACACAACTCGACCGCTACATCCACGGCACCGGGTGTACTGAGCAGACTGATTGGCGGATGTTCATCGAACCCTATGCCCGCGTATGCGAAATCATGCATGATTACGAACTGGTACCGTTTCGCGAGCGCCACCGCCTGAGCGAAGAACTCCGGCGTCGCGGCGGCACCGGTGGGATTGTTCGGATAGTTGAGAATCAACAGTTTCGCCTCGCGCCACACGGATTCGGGCACAGCCGACAGGTCCGGCAGAAAACCATGTTCCTCGTCGGTGGGCAACGCGTGCAGCCGTCCTTGAGCGACAGCCGTGGAACCTTCGTATTGCGGGTAATACGGCCCCGGAACCACGACCAAATCCCCCGGATTCACGAGTGTCTGGATGGTCAGACCAATGCCGACCGAAGCGCCGCTGACCGCCAAAAGCTGTGTGACCGGGTCGAGGGAAACGTCATGCTCCTGCAAATACCAATGTGCGGCGGCCTGAAGATAGGCGGGCTTTCCGTCGAAAGGCGCATATCGGAAATCCGTGGGATCGTGCGATGCGGCGACTGCGGCCTCTATCATGAATTCCGGCGGCTCGCCATCGGGATTGCCTTTGCTCAGGTCAATCACATCGGCACCTTGCGCCATCGCCTGTGCCACCCTGCTGTCGGCTGATGCGAAGGGATTATCGGGAATCGAGGTTGCGCGGTCCGCGAGCATATGCGTCATATCCATTACTGCTTCTTTCACTGGTTGCACCATCATCATCCCCTGAACGACATATATTCCGATTCACCCTCATCCTACAATCGTGCTGTGTCGTCTACAGCAGTGTCGTATAAGAGCAGTGTCGTCTACAGCCGCGTCATCCACAGCCGCGTCATCCACGACTGTGTCTGTTACAGCTGTGTCGTCCAGCGCTGCAGGCGAAGCCTTATCCATACCCCGGTGGCACAATGTGTCTATGAGCGATGCAATCTCACATCAGGCAGATTCCCCCACTTCCAAGAACCGTCTCAAGAACCTTTTCAAGAACCGCCTCCAGAACCGCCTGTACGGCAATCCCCTTACACGCGAAAACACCCGTGCCCTGCTGCTCGGCTCAGGCGAGTTGGGCCGTGAAGTCGCCCTTGAACTCATGCGACTAGGCGTATGGGTATGTGCGGCGGACAGCTATGCCGGAGCTCCGGCCGCCCAGTTCGCCCATGAGAGCAGAGTGCTCGATATGGCCGACCCTTCGGCCCTCCGAGCGTTAATCGCTGAGGTCAAGCCCGACATCATCATTCCCGAAGTCGAGGCAATCGCCACTGCCGAGCTGTCCACTGCCGCTCAGTCCGGCATACAGGTCACCCCGAGTTCGGATATCGCGGCCATCTGCATGGACCGTGAACGCCTGCGCGTGCTGGCGCACGAGACTCTGGGACTGCCGACAACCCCGTATCGCTTTGCCGATTCCTTGGATGAGTTGCGTGCGGGTGCACGGCAGGTCGGTTATCCCTGTGTGGTCAAACCGGTGATGAGTTCGTCCGGGCACGGGCAGTCGGTGGTCCGAGACGCGAAAGATATTGCGGACGCCTGGGTCGAAGCGCAGACAGGCCGTCGTGCCGCAGGTGACGGAGCTATCTCTCGGGTCATCGTGGAAGCCCTGGTTCCCCTGGACTATGAGCTCACCGTGCTGACCGTCAGTTCAAGCTCCGGCATCGTCACCTGCTCACCCATCGGGCAGCGTCAGGAGAGCGGAGATTACCGCGAATCGTGGCAACCGGCGGCGATGCCTGATGGAATCCTGCATGATGCCGGCACTCTCGCCAAACAGGCCGTTCAGGGTCTGGTCGATGAAGCCCGCAGCAAGGGTGAGACGGGTTGGGGCGTGTTCGGCGTTGAACTTTTCGTTCTCACGGACGGCACGCTGCTGTTCAACGAGGTGTCGCCACGCCCCCATGACACAGGTATGGTCACGCTGATATCGCAGAGGCTGAGCGAATTCGCCCTGCACGCCAGGGCGATTCTGGGCATTCCCGTCTCCGAGACGGATGTGCGGGTGAACCTACCCGAGGGCTGCACGGCAGCCAGCAGAGCCATTGTGGTCACAGGCCAGGGTCAGGCGGTGTTCTCGAATCTTCCTGACGCTCTGAGCATCGAGGGCAGCGACCTGCGTATTTTCAACAAACCTGAAGTTCACGGCCATCGCCGCATGGCGGTTGCGCTCACCATCGGCAAGGACGAGTCGGAAGCCAGGGCGAAAAGCGCCCGAATGCTCGAAGCTCTGAGCATCAGCACGACAGGAGAAAGCGCCTCGGACGCACGGTGATGACGTTTCCTTGCTTGTATCATCCGCTTGGTACTCTTTTCACTGTCCGTTGACGATACATCCCCCTTTGCGCATACGCTGCACAAGAAAGGCGAGCCATGGAGAAGTTGGATCTGCTCTACCAAGGCAAGGCAAAAAAACTCTACGCGACCGAAGACCCCGATATTCTCTGGGTCGAATACATGAACCAGGCTACGGCCGGTAACGGCGCCAAGAAAGAGCAGATTGAAGGCAAGGGGCATCTCAACAACGAGATCACTTCCCTGATGTTCCGCCTGCTGGCGAAACGCGGTATTTCCAGCCATTTCGTCAAGCAGCTTTCCGAAACCGAGCAGCTGGTACGCAAGATGACGATGATCCCCTTGGAAATCGTGATGCGCAACGTCGCCGCAGGCTCCTTCGCAAAGCGTTACGGCATCAAGGAAGGCACGGTGCTGAGCCAGCCCGTGCTGGAGTTCTTCTATAAAAGCGACCCTCTGAACGACCCCTTCATCAACGATGACGACATCCTGGCGCTGAATCTTGCCACCCGGGAGGAACTCGAAAACATTTCCGCGAAGGCTCGCGAAATCAACCAGGCCCTGCTTGCCATCTTCTCCTCCATCGACGTGAAGCTCGTTGATTTCAAAATCGAGATGGGCACCACCTCCGATGGCATGATTCGCCTTGCCGACGAAATCACCCCCGACACCTGCCGTCTATGGGATGAGCAGGGTCAGTCCGAGAACTCCTCCGCCATCGAGCATCTCGACAAGGACCTCTTCCGTCGCGACCTGGGCAGCATCATCCCCGCCTACGAGGAGATCCTCACCCGTCTGCGCACCTTGGAGGGCGACTCCTGCTGCGGAGGCAAAGGAAACGGCAACTGCCACTGCAAGCATTAGGCATTCGATAATCACCAGCCCACGATAACAATGCCCCTACAGAGAGGACACGCACTGTGGTATTTCGCGTCTACGTTGAGAAGCAATCAGGATTCGATGTTCAGGCGCAGCAGCTGAACCATGAGCTGCGCACAGTGCTTGGCCTCACGGGGCTGACGTCACTGCGGCTCATTAATCGCTACGACGTGGAGGGTATCGCTTCCGCACTGTTCGAGCAGAGCATCCCCACGGTATTCAGTGAGCCGCAGAGCGACACGGTCAGCACCGAGCTGCCGGATGCCGGCAATGCCCTGACCTTCGCGGTGGAATATCTGCCGGGCCAGTTCGACCAGCGCGCCGAGTCGGCCAGCGAGTGCATTCAGCTCATGAGCCAGGGCGAGCGCCCCACGGTGCGCACGGCCACCGTATACATGGTCGAAGGCGAACTGTCCGCGCAGGATATCGATGCCATCAAGCATTACGTCATCAATCCGGTCGAGGCGCGGGAAGCGTCCTTGGCGGACAAGGACACTCTTGTCATGGAGATGGCCACGCCATCCGCGGTAGAGGTCATCGACGGTTTCAATGAGCTCGACGAGCAGGGTCTTCAAGCCTTCATCGACGAGCGGGGCCTGGCCATGGACCTTGCGGACATCGTCTTCTGTCAGCAGTATTTTCAGCAGGAACGACGTGACCCGACCATCACCGAAATCAAGGTCATCGACACTTACTGGTCCGATCATTGCCGTCACACCACCTTCGGCACGCAACTCGACGATGTGCGGATTGACGACGCCGTGGTGCAAGAAGCATTCGAGCGCTATCTCTCGCTTCGTCATGAACTCGGACGCGACGAAAAACCGCTGTGCATGATGGATATGGCCACCATCGGTGCCAAATATCTGAAGTCCACAGGCGTTCTGCGCAATCTCGACGAATCTGAGGAGATCAACGCCTGCACGGTCAGGACCACCGTCGATGTCGACGGCGAGGACCAGGAGTGGCTCTTCCTCTTCAAGAACGAGACGCACAATCATCCCACCGAGATCGAACCCTTCGGCGGCGCGGCGACCTGCATCGGCGGTGCCATCCGCGATCCTCTCTCGGGCCGCAGTTACGTCTATCAGGCGATGCGCGTCACAGGCGCCGCCGATCCCACGACCCCACTGGACCAGACCCTTCCCGGCAAACTCCCCCAGCGCAAGATAGTCACCACAGCAGCCGCCGGATACTCGTCCTACGGCAACCAGATCGGATTGGCAACGGGCCAGGTCCACGAAATCTATCACCCGGGCTACGTCGCCAAGCGCATGGAGGTCGGCGCGGTCGTCGGCGCAACGCCCGCGAATCATGTTCGACGCGAGGAACCCGCCCCGGGTGACAGCATCATCCTGCTCGGAGGACGCACCGGACGTGACGGCATCGGAGGCGCCACCGGAGCATCAAAATCGCAGAACGCCGAAAGTCTTGAAGATTGCGGCGCGGAGGTGCAGAAGGGCAACGCTCCGGTCGAGCGCAAACTTCAACGGCTGTTCCGTCGCGGCGATGCCTGCCGTCTTATCAAACGTTGCAACGATTTCGGAGCTGGCGGCGTCTCCGTCGCCACCGGCGAGCTCGCGGACGGCCTCAACATCAATCTGGACAAGGTTCCCAGGAAGTATGAGGGTCTGGACGGCACGGAACTCGCCATCTCCGAAAGCCAGGAACGCATGGCCGTCGCCTTGGCGTCCGAGGATGTCGAAGAATTCATGGAGTATGCCAGGCAGGAGAATCTCGAAGCATCGGTCGTAGCGGTCGTCACCGCCGAGAAACGTCTGCGCATGACATGGAAGGGCGACTCAATCGTCGATGTCAGCCGTGCCTTCCTCGCGTCAAACGGCGCTCCCAAACATATCGACGTCCACGTGCAGGCGCCCGGGAACTACAGCCGCAGCTGGGCGGGCGACACTTTCGCAGAGCGTATGCGTTCGCTGGTCAGCGACCAGAACATCTGCTCGAACAAGGGACTGTCCGAACGCTTCGACAGCACCATCGGCGCCGCAACCGTGCTGATGCCCTTCGGCGGCAATCGCCAGTTGACGCCGAGTATGGCGATGGTCGCGAAGTTCCCGGTGGACGGCGAAACCACCACGGCGAGCGCTATGGCTTGGGGCTTCAATCCATACATCACCGAACGCAATCAGTTCACCGGCGCATATCTGGCAGTGGTCGAGAGCGTGAGCAAACTCGTCGCGGCCGGTTTCCGACGCGAAGATGCCTACCTGTCCTTGCAGGAATACTTCGAGAAGCTGGGCGAAGACCCTGCACGTTGGGGCAAGCCCGTAGGAGCCGTGTTGGGCGCATTGATGGCACAGCTTGATCTTGAAGTCGGCGCCATCGGCGGCAAGGATTCCATGAGCGGCAGCTTCGAGGATCTGGACGTGCCTCCCACTCTTATCAGCTTCGCTGTTGCGGTCGGACCGATGAACAGGGCCACCTCACCCGAATTCAAGGCTGCCGGGAACCCGGTTATCCTGATTGAACCGCAATATCGGGCCGATGGTCTGACCCCTGTGAAGGACAGCCTCATTTCGGCGATTTCCACCGTCGAATCCCTGGTGGCCGACGGTAGTGCGCTCTCCGTCTCGACGCCGGGCTACGGATGCCTCGCGGAGTCGGTGTTCACGATGACCTTGGGCAACCGCATCGGTCTGAGGCTGGATGACGACGTGGATACGAACACGCTGTTCGAGCCAAGATACGGCAGTTTCGTCGTGGAGCTTGCCCAGAACGCCGATATCCAGGCTGTCGCCGACTCGGCCACGGCAGCGACCATTCGCCATATCGGTGACACCGACGCCGACTACACCTTGCACACCGCCGTGGAGACCCTGGACCTGGCAGCTCTGCAGGATGCATGGGAATCCGGTATGGAGGAGGTGTTCCCCTACCGTGCCGCAGGAGAACAGGTCGAGACGATCAGTTCTCAGGTCGCACCCTTCGAACATCACCCGGAGCGACTGGCCAGACCACGCGTGGTGATTCCCGTATTCCCCGGCACCAACTGCGAGTACGACTCGGCGCGCGCCTTCCGACGTGCGGGCGCAGAAGTGCAAACGGTGGTCATCAACAATCTCACTCCCGAAGCGGTTTCCCGAAGCACCGGCGAATTGGCGCAGGCCATTCGAGGCAGCCAGATAGTCATGCTCCCCGGTGGATTCTCCGGAGGCGACGAGCCTGACGGTTCGGCCAAATTCATCACGGCCTTCTTCCGCTCACCCGAGGTCGGCGATGCGGTGGGCGACCTGCTCAACAACCGTGATGGCCTGATGCTTGGCATCTGCAACGGCTTCCAGGCCCTCATAAAGCTCGGCTTGGTACCGTTCGGCCATATCGTTCCCATGGCGGACAACTACCCCACCCTGACCTTCAACACCATCGGGCGTCACCAGAGTCGCCTGGTGCGCACCCGGGTCTCGTCCAATCTCTCGCCCTGGATGAGCCGGACCTCGGTCGGGGATGTTCATACCATCGCCATCAGCCACGGCGAGGGTCGCTTCGTAGCCGATGATGAGACCGTACGCAGTCTCGTCGAAGGCGGGCAGATCGCCACCCAGTACGTTGACGAGAACGGTGTGCCCTCGATGGACCTTGAGGTGAACCCCAACGGGTCCGTATTCGCCATCGAAGCCATCACCAGCCCCGATGGCCGAGTGCTCGGCAAGATGGGGCATAGCGAACGCCGAGGCCCCGGACTGTACCGCAACGTTCCCGATGCGCAGGCATTCCAACCTATCATCGAGGGCGGTGTCGAGTACTTCACCCGTTAACCGAGCCGTCAGATGTAGTACACATTTGATAACGTGTGTAGAGAAACGCGGAGTTCCCTACATCATCAAAAATCTATGGAAGGAGCCGCCAGCATGCCTGCTGAGCTAGAAGGCCTGCACGAGGAATGTGGCGTCTTCGGCGTCTGGGGTCATCCCGATGCCGCCCGTCTGACATACTTTGGTTTACACGCCCTGCAACATCGCGGCCAGGAAGGTGCGGGCATCGTTTCCAACAACGATGGCCATCTCATTGGGCACCGAGGTCTCGGATTACTCACCCAGGTATTTTCCGAGGAAGCCAACATCACCCGGCTCAAGGGAAACACCACCATCGGCCATGTGCGATACGCCACATCCGGTTCGGGCTCTATCGACAACATCCAACCCTTCATCTTCCGCTTTCACGACGGGGACGTGGCGCTCTGCCACAACGGCAATCTGACGAACTGCGAGTCGCTCAAACGCGAACTCGAAGAGCAGGGCGCGATATTCCATTCCAATTCCGACACCGAAGTATTGATGCATCTCATTCGCCGCGCCCCCGGCGACACCTTCATCGAGCAGCTGAAGCACGCGCTGAATCAGGTTCACGGCGGATTCGCATACCTGCTGATGACCGAGCATGAGATTATCGGAGCCTTGGACCCCAACGGTTTCAGGCCACTGTCCCTCGGTCGCATGACCAACGGCGCGTACATTCTCGCTTCTGAGACCTGCGCCCTCGACATCGTCGGCGCCCAACTCGTCCGCAATATCCGTCCTGGCGAAATCGTCATCATCGACGACTCCGGATATCGCATCGAACAGTACACCGACGACACGCAGCTGGCGATTTGCTCGATGGAATTCGTCTACTTCGCTCGTCCCGATTCCAACATCTACGGCGTCAATGTGCATTCCGCCCGAAAGCGCATGGGGGCGAGACTGGCCAAGGAATGCCCCGTGGACGCGGATATGGTCATCGGGGTGCCGAACTCCTCCCTGTCGGCCGCCTCCGGTTATGCCGAAGCTTCAGGGCTCCCCAATGAAATGGGTCTGATTAAGAACCAGTATGTGGCCCGAACCTTCATCCAACCCACCCAGGAACTTCGCGAGCAGGGCGTCCGCATGAAACTCGCCGCCGTCAGAGGCGTGGTATCAGGAAAACGCGTCATCGTCATCGACGATTCCATCGTCCGCGGCACCACATCCAAGCGCATCGTCCGTCTGCTGCGCGAGGCTGGCGCGACCGAGGTGCATATGCGCATCGCCTCGCCGCCGCTGAAATACCCCTGCTATTACGGCATCGACATCCAGAAGAGCTCGGAACTCATCGCCGCCAAAAAGTCTGTGGATGAGATTCGCGAATACATCGGCGCCGATTCTTTGGCTTTCCTCACCGTGGACGGCATGGTCGAATCCATCGGTCTGAACGCCAACGCACCTTACGGCGGATTGTGCGTCGCCTACTTCAACGGCGACTATCCCACTCGACTCGATGATTACGAAGAGGATTTCCTGGCTGCCTTGACCCCCGAGGACCGCGTGCGGGTCACCCGCTTCGCCGAAGACACCAGTAGATACAAGGACAATGAGTTCATCAATCCTCCGGCTGCGATGAACGTCTAATCCCGCGCCATGCATCCCAGAGCGCACACAAGCCAAAACCCCCAGAATCCACGTCATTTCTAAGGAAGGTCATCCATGCCAACAGCCTATGAGAACGCCGGTGTGAGCGTCGAAGCTGGCTATGAGGTCGTCAACCGAATCCAGCGTCATGTGGCGCGCACCGCCCGCAAGGGGGCCGGTGGCATCGGCGGTTTCGGCGGACTGTTCGACCTGTCCTCGCTGGATTATCGGGAACCGGTGCTCGTCTCCGGAACGGACGGTGTAGGAACCAAACTGCTGGTGGCGAAGGCTGCCGGCCGTCATGACACCATCGGTCAGGATTGCGTGGCCATGTGCGTCAACGACATTCTGGCGCAAGGCGCAGAACCGCTGTTCTTCCTGGACTACATCGCCTGTGGCAAGAACGACCCCGAGCTGCTCGAACAGGTGGTGAAAGGCGTGACGGATGGATGTGTGGAGGCCGGTGCCGCACTGGTCGGCGGTGAGACCGCCGAAATGCCCGACATGTATGACGCGGACGAGTACGACCTGGCCGGATTCACGGTCGGCGTGGTCGAAAAAAGCAAAATCATCGACGGCAGTGCGATACGCGAGGGCGACGTACTTATCGGACTTCCCTCGTCCGGCGTGCATTCCAACGGCTTCTCCTTGGTGCGCAAAGCCCTGTTCAAGGACTCTGATTTCACCGTGGACAGCAAACTTCCGGAGCTTGAAGGTCTGACTCTTGCCGATGAGCTGCTCAAACCCACCAGAATCTATGCCAAAGCCCTCAAACCGCTGTTTGCGGCCGACGTGTTGAACGGCGTTGCGCATATCACCGGAGGCAGCTTCGTGGAGAAGGTGCCGAGAATCATTCCTGACGGCCTCGCCGCGGCTTTCGACATCGACAGCTGGGACGTTCCTCCTATTTTCCGTGTTTTGCAGGAATATGGTCATGTCGATGCCCTGGAGATGTATAACATTTTCAATATGGGCATCGGCATGGTGCTTATGGTCAGCCCCGCCAAGGCCGCTGAAGTCGGCAGGATTCTCGATGAAGCGAATGAACCGCACTATGTGGTCGGCAGGATCGTCAAAGACAACGGGGCACGCGTGGAACTGCGGCACGGCATCTGATTCACGCGGTGTCTTGGGCTTGCGAAAGTCGCTGGGGCGCTGAAGGCTTAGGAGAGGAAAGAGCACATGGGACAGAAGGTATTGGTCATCGGTTCAGGCGCCCGCGAGCATGCGGTTGCGCACACCCTGTTGAAAGGCGATAGCGTCGAAGCGGTGTACTGCTCCCCCGGCAATCCCGGAATGGAACGCGACGGCATTCGCACCAGCCAACTCGCGCAGACCAATCACGCGGCTCTCATTGACTTCGTGCGTGAAAACGGCATCGACTGGGTCTTCGTGGGACCTGAAGTTCCGCTGATGGAAGGCATCGTCGACGGTTTCGCCGAAGCAGGCATCAAGGCCTTCGGCCCCAACAAGGCCGCAGCACAGATCGAAGGGTCCAAGGATTTCGCCAAAAGGCTTATGGAACGCCATAATATTCCGACCGCCGCCTATGAGACCTTCGACGATCTCGACCGCGCCAAGCAGTATGTGACCGATCACGGCGCTCCCATCGTGGTGAAGGCCGACGGACTTGCGGCAGGCAAAGGCGTTACCGTGGCGATGAGCGTCGACGAGGCATTGGAAGCGTTGGACGAGATTTTCGTCGATCACCGTTTCGGTCTGGCGGGGGCGAAGGTCGTCATCGAGGACTATCTCGAAGGCCAGGAGTTCTCTCTGATGAGTTTTGTTCGTGGCGCCGAATTCTGGACGATGCCTATTTCCCAGGATCACAAACGTGCATACGACGGTGACGAAGGTCCCAACACCGGCGGTATGGGAGCCTACAGCCCGGTCCCCCAGATAGGGCAGGATGTCGTCAGGGAAGCCATCGAAACGATTGTCAAACCCACTGCCCAGGCGATGGTGGACGAAGGAGTGCCGTTCACGGGCATTCTGTATGCAGGGCTTATCGCCACTGCGGACGGTCCGAAGGTCATCGAGTACAACGCACGTTTCGGCGATCCCGAAACGGAAGTGGTGCTGCCTCGTCTGGAATCCGATTTCGGCGCAGGAATCAGTGCATTGCTGAACGGTGAGCAGCCTGAGTTCACCTGGAATACCGAGGGTGCCACCCTCGGCGTGGTCCTCGCCTCCGAAGGGTATCCCGTCGATACCGTAACCGGTGCCCCCATCCCGGATATCACTGTGGATGATGATTCCCATGTCTACTATGCGGGTGTCGCGAACGCCGAGCATGGCGAGCATCAGCTGCTCGCCTCATCAGGTCGCGTCCTGCTGGTTGAATCCTCCGGAGACACCATCGAAGACGCACAGCGCAAGGTCTATGGCATTCTCGACGGATTGGACACCACTGGCATGTTCTACCGTCACGACATCGGAGCAAAAGCGCTGTAGGCGCCCCAGGGCACTGAGGTCTTGTGCCCATGCTGTCTCACTGGCTTCGCCGCGAGTTTGCCAGGGATTATTGCTCTTCGCATTGTGGCTTGTATGGGGACCACCTAATACGATAAATGCACTAAAAGGACAGCTTTAGGCGAAAAATCGAACGAATAGCTTTCCTTTTAGTGCAGTTATCATCTCAATACCCGACGATGCCTCACGGTCTGCAGACATCCCACAGCGCACATATCAGATTAAATCCGACCTCAGGTAATACAATGTCGATGTGATGCGCAGCAGATTCAGCTTTACCTTCCAGACCTTCCTCATAGGGAGCGTCCTGGCTGCCGGAATCATCGTGGCTTCACCGCTGATAGACACCTCCGGATTCCCCATGACCATCATCCTTACCGGTGTGGTCGGCCTGCTGCTTCAGGCGCTCCCTTTTCTGCTGATCGGCATCCTCATCTCCGCTGCGGTGGAGAGCTTCGTGACGAAGGCCTTCATCGACGCGCACTTTCCGAAATCCACGTTTTTCGGCATGATCGTCGCGCTGTTCGCCGGGTTCTGCATCCCGGTGTGCGACTGCGCCACCGTCCCGGTGTTCTCCAGACTGCACGGCAAAGGCGTGCCCCTCCCTGCCGCCGTGGTGTTCCTCTGTGCCGCGCCGGTCATCAATCCGATTGTGATGTGGTCGACCTGGTTCGCCTTCCCCGATCAACCGATGATGACCGTTGCCAGGGTCGGTCTGGGAATACTCGTCGCGCTGGTCGTCGGAGCCACCTTCGTGCTCGTTCCTGCAGACAGGCATCTGATGCGTGATGATGCAGGCTGCAAGGCGGGGTCCTGCGCCCATGAATCGCACAGGCAACACATCGACGAGAACACTTCAGCCGCCATTGCAGCCGTTGCCGACGCCAGCGCCGGAAGCTCCGCGAATCGTGCCGTCGCAGAAGGCGGGTGGAGAGAGCAATGCACCCGCTATCTGCGGCACGTGCATGACGATTTGTATACCATCATGCCCTACATGTTGATAGGCATACTTGTGGCCTCATGCGTCAGAGCGTTCACGGGCTCTTCGGCCCCCTCCTGGCTGCAGGGCTACGGAACACCGGTGGCGATTCTGGCAATGATGGCACTGGCCTTCCTCAGCTCATTGTGCTCTTCATCCGACGCGGTCATCGCTCGCAGCATCAGCACCCTGTTCCCGACTCCGGCGATTCTGGGATTCCTCGTATTCGGCCCGATTATGGATTTGAAGAATGTGCTGATGCTCCGTTCCATGTTCACCCGCCGCTTTGTGTGGAGACTTGGTATTACCGTGGCTGTGACCTGCCTGGTCTTGATGATGGCAGTGGCCTTCGTGACGGAGGTATTGTGATGACAGCGGCGGACGTGACAGGTGGCAGTGGCACTGCAGGCGGCACTGCACAGGGCGACCGAGCTCAGAGCCGCATCGCTCGGAAGCAGGGAGCGAATCTCCTCAACCGAATCGAAGGATTCTGCCTGATGCTGCTCGCTGCATCAATCGGCCTGCTCATCATTACCGGGCGTTATCGTTCCTTCGTCACACCGCGCAGCCTGCCGTATATGATTTTCGCCATCATCGTGATTGCGGCGCTGTCCATCGGCGCGTTCTGCGGGCTGTTCACCACGGACTCCCGCACGCTGAGGACCAGCTTCACTTTGCTGGTCATACCTACCCTGCTGTTCCTGCTGCCGATTTCATCATCTCAATCCCTGAACGCCTTCGCCGGAAGCCGCGCCATCGCGATTCGCACCACAGATTCCTCGACATCCCTCCCCGGGCTCGACGAATCTCGGAAAACCATCACCATCAGCAACGATGATTATGGCTTTTGGTACAACCGCATCGACAAGAACGCCGACGCCTATATCGGATACACCATCACTCTGACCGGTCAGGTCAGCACGAACCCTTCTCTGGGCAAAGGGCAGTATATCGCGGGACGAACACTGATGACCTGCTGTGTGCTTGATATGACGCCCTTCGGCTTCACAGTCCAATCCTCCGGTCAATCAGCGCCCCAGACGGACGGCTGGGTCAAAGTGACCGGAACCTTGGAACGCGGCCGCATCGGCAGTTCCGCACAAGGCTACGAAGGGCTTATCCTCAACGCATCATCGATGAGCACCGCAGACTCCGCAACCGGATATTTCTACTACGGCTGAAAGCCCTCCATACCGGCGCCATCTCCAAATCGAAGTCCCGTGCGTTTGTGTAGGGATTATTCGCCACATCGGAGGTATCGGCCCTGCAATACCATCACTGAACATCGTGATATGGCGAATAATCCCTACACAAATGACAGTTCACGCCGGAATACGCCGGGAGAGCCGAGTTTCACTGCCCGCTGGTGGTCCGTCCGTCGCCTGATTCGCTCGAACTGCTCGATTCGCTCGAAGTGCCCGAGGCACCGGGTGAACCGGATGCGCTCGCTTCGGCCTTCGCCGAGGCATCTGCAGCCGCTGCAGCCTCTTTGGCGGCCTTCCGTGCGGCCTCCTTGGCAGCCTTCTCCTCGCTGGCCTTGGAGGGAGCCGCCATGAAGTCGGTGTCTTCCAGGTAGTGGTTTCCGGCTGTGATGTCGTACTGGATAAGTTTATAGTCGTTCAGCAGCTGCTTCGTGGCCGCGTCGAAGGTCGTGGCATCCATGGGATTGCCCGAATTATCCAGATAAATCGTCTGCCCTTCGGGAATCCTGTCCCAGCCTTGTATCTGGTTGACCACAGGAGGCTCGATTGCGGCTATCTTGCTGTGCAATTGTGTGAGGAAGGCCAGGTACGGCGAAACCTTCGCGTTCATATGCTCGGCGGTCTGGGCCATGAAGAAATTCGGCGAGCTGAAGTTGCTGTTCTGCAGTTTGTTCCCGCTTGAGGTCGAAGCGGAATTCGACCAGATGAAGTAGTCGGTTTCATGCAGGGCGAGGGAATTGTTGGAATCCGAACCCGCAGTGGTATAGATGCCAGGAAGGTGGTCTCCGTAGAAGACGACGGTAATGGGCTTCTTGATGGCGTCGAGTGCGTTCAGGAAGGATTCGGTGGAATTGTCGGTGATGCTGACGCCTTTGGCATAGGTGTCGATGGACATGGTCTCATCGCTGCCGAGCGCAGTGGCGCCGGTGGATGCCGTCACCTGGTATTCGTTGTTGTCGTACCAGTTGTTGTACGGCATGTGATTTTGCATGGTGATGACCTGCAGGAACTGGGTGGTGTCCCCTGTGGCGATTTTCGCCAACGCGCTGTTGTATGCGGATTCGTCGCTCACATACGGCGATCGGTCAATCTTGTTCTGGTACTGAATCTGGTCGGTGCCATCCAATGTGTAGAAATGCGAGAAACCGAATTTCCTGTAGTTCACGGCACGCGAGTACATCGAGGACTCGTAGGGATGGAATGCGAGGGAATTCTTAGCCCCACCCCAGATTTGGTTGATTGTGGGGGTCCAGGAGAGCGACGGTACGAGCTGCTGATACGGACTAGTCAAAGAGGCATCGAAATTCGCCATGCTCAACCCGGATATCTGTTGGAATTCCAGATTCGCCGTACCACCGCCGTATCCGGAGGACAGCATCAGGCCGCTTGTGGTGTTCTGCTTGATGGAACGAATGTTGGGCATCGGGTCCTTGTTGATGGCGATGCCGGGAACCCTGGTCGGGTCGGAGAAGGATTCGGAAAGCACGTAGATCACGGTGCTGTCGTTGAGATAGCCGCTGCGTGTGGTGTTGATTTTTTGCGCTTCCTGCTGGTAGCGTTTGACGACCTTCTTCATGGTTGCTTCGCTGTATCCGCTGGGCTCATCCATGACTTTCGGGTTGAGCTGACGCATGAAGGCCAGCAGGGTGCCGTTCCTCTGTGCGTCATAGACTGAGTCCCACATCGAGGGAATGTCACCCATGGTTTTCGAGAAGTTGTTCGACCATGTGCCGACCGTGCTCACCGATTGGGCGAAAAGCGTCAGCGCCATGGCCGGCACGAGGATGAACAGCACCCTGCAGATGGCCCCGATGCGCTTGTCCATGGTGAAGAAGATTTTGCCGCGACGCAGGTCCATGCGATTGATGAACACGCACAGTGCGATCACGACCAGGACCATCACCACCGACCAGACGATGGTCCATTGCGCCCCTGCGGGCAGGAAGCTGACGATGTTGCCCGTGTTCGATTGCAGGAAGTTCAGGTCGGCAGGCATAATCGCCTCGTAGCGTGAAATCGCTTTGAGGTGTTCGGCGACGGCCACTGCCGTGCATATCCCCAGGAATATGGGTGATGCGACCCAGAAGCGGTTGCATAGCATGAGAATGATCAGATAGATGAATCCCAAGGCAAGCAGATTGAGGATGAATACGAAACGTCCTTCGGTCCACATGCTTGATATGAAGCCCCAGAAGCCAATCAACGGGCTCGACAGGGCGACGCGTGAGCTCGAAATGGTGACGCCCCACTGCAACAGACCTACTCCGATGATGTCTATGACCAGGAACAGCACGACGTACGCCCATGCCGAGAACCGTGTCTTGCCGAAACCGATTGATTCGTCATTGGCCTGTGCCGGCGGCTGTTCACGGTTGTTGGGGTCCACGGAGATTGACTCCGTTCCCCGGGCTCCTTCCGTTCCTTGCTCCGATGCGCGGTTGTCCCCCGTCTTGCGACGCCGTAGAAAGCTAAGCATAGTCTCCGATTGTCCCAACGATGCCCGACAAAGCCTGGTCATATTCAGTGATCTTGTCAAAAAAATCACCTCGCGGTGGCGAAGCTCGGCTTTGCCACCGCGAGGTGAATCCTGCATGGTGTAAGGCGTGCTGAAGCCCGGAAAGAGCCGTTCGGGCCTTGAGCCGCCTTACTGTGAATCTCTGTGCCGTTCCCTACTCAACGCTCTTGGCGAAGTCGGAGACCAGGGCGTTCATCCAATCAAGCAGATCGTTGTACTGCTTAGGCATCTGCTCGGTAAGGTCGACGATCGGCACATTGTTCTTCTTGGCCGCCGAGGTGATCTGATCGGTAACGGAATCAGCCTCCTGAGAGTTGAACACGAGCATCTTGATATCGCCCGTACCCAAGGCCTGCTGGTATGCGGTGATGTCCGCCGGCGACGGTTCGCTTTCGTTCGCGGAGGCCTGTGCGTATCCGCTCGGCGTCACGTCCTTCATGCCGAGGTCGTCTGCGAGATACCAGGCGACCGATTCGGTCGCTGCGTAGTTGACGCCCTTGAGCTTGGTGCTTGACTCCTTGATTGTCGCTTCGAGCTTCTGCTCCTTGGCCTTCCACTCGGTATTCAGACCTGCAAAGTAGGTCTTCTGGTCCGGCATGGCCTTTTCGTAAGCTTTGGTAATCGCATCCGCTGCTGCGGTACGGACCGCGGCGGAGAACCACACGTGGGGATTGTCCCCGGACTTCTTGCCGCCAGCTTCGGCAGCATCGACCAACGTGGCTTTGGTGGATGATGCCGCCTTGGTTGCCCACGGGTCGTAATCGGCACCGTTGACGACGACCACCTTGGCCGAAGTGAATTTCGCGACGTCCGAGGTGCTCGGCTCGTAGTCATGTGCCTCGACGTTGGTGTTCGTCATAATCGAGGTGACGTCGACCTTGTCTCCACCCAGGTCCCTGGCGACGGAACCCCATTGGTTGATGCTGGCGATCACGCTGATCTTCGAGTCCGATGAGGCGTCGGAGGACGACGCCTCATTCGCGGATGATCCGCAGGCGGAGGCTCCCGCCAAGGCCGCAATGGCCACCGAAGCCGCGAGGATGCGCTTCATGGCCGTTCGTTTTGTTGAATTGAAGAATGCCGATACCGACATAGTCCCCTACTTCCCACATATTGCATAGTACTGATTCATGCAGCGGTTCGCGTTCCGAACTCTTCGGGATTACTGTTCCCGATGCTTGCGACGACCAGCGTTCCGACCCGAGTTCTTCGGGTCATCGGACTTTGGGCAGCGCGAAACACGTCCTCTGCGTTGACAGGAACCACTATACACTTATTGATATTAATTATCATTTATAGAGTGTTTTTGAGAACGCTTCCCTCCATCACACCTCCTCGTCACCCACGGATGCGGACTCGGCCCAATGAGTGAAGTCGTCCTCCTGCCCCATCCAAGCCACGGAATCCAACGCCATCTCAGCATCGTCCAGCAGCAGGTCCTCCACACCCCTGGCAATCGACGCACCGTCACAATTCACATCATCGCACCGGACGACCATGAACAACTCGGTCACATTGCAGTGCACATCGCGAAGGTAGGCATCGGGAATCTGCTCCACCTGCGAACCATTGGGCTCGCATTCCCACACGAATGTCGAGAAGGGTTTCGTCGGCACCTTGAAATGCGCCTGAATGTGCATCGCCTCGTGTTCCGACCCGAGATAGTCGGAGAGTCTTGCCGGGTGGACCGGCCTCTGCGTCCTGACGTTCAGCGCAAGGATATGCCGGCCGAAAGCCTTCATCTCGATGGCTTCGTCATCTTCAATAGATGTATCGTCGGAAGACCCAAGGGCGGCTTCGCGCACCAGCGATTCGCCTCCTCCTGCTTCACCGGAGGCACCATTCACCTCGCCGGCATCCGATTCCGTCTCCGCCGCCTTCTCTCTGGGCGCGAGGTTTTGCAGGGAGATCCTCCGCATATCGGTATGCACCGCACCTCCGACAGGCAGCAGCAAGCTCAGCAATTCCCGCATCATGCCATCCGCATCCGCATCGGCTGCGCTCGCGGCAGGTCCAACGCCCAATCCGTGCAACCCGTCACCGGAAGATGCAGCATCGTCCAGCATCACCAGATGATCCGCTTCCTGAATCAGCCGGATCGTCATACCGCCGCTGCTTCTGTCGTCACCGGGGTCTTCGATGCCCTCGCCGAACACACACGGTGCATCATCGAACAAGCGCTCGCACATCCCAGCCGAACGAGCCACCGTCACGATGCCCTGAACAGCCAGAGCCTCACGCCTTTCTTCTCCATCCGAGTCGTCATCGACACCCTTGCCCGCCTCGGAGACATCGAGCATATCGGCGAAGGCACCGCTCATGGCACATTGTTCACGCAGATATGCAGCGACCGGTGACGCTTCGATGCTCGGCGGCAGCACCACCAGCAACACCCTCGCGCCCTCCGCACATGCTGTCATCATCATTCCCGCATCATGCTTGATGGTGCATGTCAGGCAGCAGTCATCCATATGCAAGCGCACTCGACCGCTTTCGGCGAGTGCGCCGTCATCCCCTATACGGCTCCTTGCCGATTCAGGCGCCACCCCGGGCGAACGGCTTATGAACAACGCGCCATCTTGGCGAGTGTCGTTCTCGACCCAATACCGTATGACCTCCACACCCCGGTTGCCCGCGGCAAGCTGCAGGACCGCATCATCAAGCTCCCGCTCACTCGCTCCCGTGAGCAGCAGCACGGAGCATTGCGGCCCCTGCACCTCGAAGGGCTCATGGCTTTCGTATTGCACCGCGTGCACATGCCTCCCGGACTGGCATTCTTCGTTGCGCTGAATACCCTGTCCGCCCTTGCCGATGTCTTCGGCCTCTCCGGCCGCTATTTCACGAGAAGGAAACTGATCCATATCAAACTCTCTATTTGCGATAATGGTTATCATTTACTATAATCGCATCCATGAGCAAATCATGTCAAGTTCTAGGAACCCACGCCAGCTACGGCAACTCCGTATCCCACTCCCACCGCACCACCCGCAGAAAGTTCGAAGCAAACCTTCAGAACAAGCGGTACTGGGTGCCCTCCCTTGGACGGCGCATCACCCTTCAGGTGTCAGCCAAAGGCATCAAAACGATTGACCGGCGCGGCATCGAGTCGGTGGTGGCGGAACTACGGGCTCGCGGAGAGCTCAACATCTGACCCACACGCCCGATAGTCCAACATCTTCGCCTCACAGCTGCGAGCTTGGGCCAGGAATGTTCGGTTCGTTTCGGTTCGGTTCAACACCATAAGGAAGACACATGGCATCAAAATCAAACGACATTCGTCCGGTGATTACCTTGAAATCAACCGAGGGCACCGGCTTCACCTACACCACGCGAAAAAACAGGCGAAACACGCCGGACAGGGTCGAACTCATGAAGTACGACCCCATCCTGCGCCGCCGTGTGATTTTCCGCGAAACCCGTTGAGAAAGAGCGACACATCATGGCGAAAACCAGCAAGATAAACAAGCAGCTGCGCAGAGAAGGAATCGTCGAGCGCTTCGCCGCGCGCAGGCTCCAATACAAGCAGGACAGCGTGAATCCGCATCTGAGCCAGCAGGAACGCGACGAAGCCATGGCCAAGCTCCATGCGCTCCCCCGAGACGCCAGCCCCACCCGTCTGCGAAACCGAGATTCCGTCGATGGCCGCCCACGCGGATATCTGCGCAAATTCGGCCTCTCACGCATCAACATGCGAGAGATGGCCCACCGCGGCGAACTGCCCGGAGTCACCAAATCCAGCTGGTAGAGCACACTGCGCGTCTTTGACCAACAAGTACACAGAAATCTGGAAATATGAAACAACACATCCATCCAACTTATGATTACGTCGTATTCCGCGACCAATCAGCGAACACCATGATGCTCACCCGTTCAACACTGGCCGCACGAGCGGATTCCCTTCCCAAGGTGCGCTGGACAGACGGCAAGGAGTATCCACTGGTGAACGTGGAGGTCTCGTCGGCAAGCCACCCCTTCTACACCGGGAACAACATCGTGTTGGACACGGCCGGCCAGGTGCAGAAGTTCAACGAGCGTTATCGCAGGAACGTTCCTCAGAAGAATCGGAGTGAGGCATGAAAGTCAAATCTTCGGTGCGTTCACTCGCACGCAAAGACGGGTCGGTGATTGTGCGCAGGCGCGGACACATCTACGTCATCAATAAGAAACATCCCAATCTGAAAGCACGGCAAGGCTGATGGCACTACCCAAGTACAAGAAATCCCGAGCCAACACTCACTCTCGCCGCGCCCAGTGGAAGGCGCAGACCTCTCAACTCGCGACCATTCGCACACCGGAAGGGGAGAACGTCACCGTGCCCCAGCATCTGGCGGCAGCCGTACGCAAAGGGCTCATCAAGCCCTGAATCCATATGGGGACTGCACGCCCTACGCAAACCTCATATGGCACCTTCCTCAACACCATGCGCCCCGACTCGGTTTCGACACCGAATCGGGGCGTATGGCGTATCTGGCATATCTTCGCCAGGTTTATGGCATTATTTGGTCCGTCACCAACCGATTGTTCCCATTGAAGGATGCCGCACGCCGACGCCGACATAGGCATTGCTCCGGCGTCACGGAGACACTGCGCAATCATCACGGATGCACGCAATCATCGGAACCCTCATCAGGAAAGTCATTCGCAAGGCTGATTGCCCATAGGGTTCCTCGTAGTACCCTTAACAGTCGGAATTCATAAGTGGCGAAGGTCCGAAGGCAAGGGACACGACCACTTCCGAGGGCGCTGACAGAACACTTCAACGACCTTGGGCCTATGGACGTTCATTTTGGGGGTACACATGGTCGATTGGCTGCTTCACATACATCTGCTGCGAGGGTGGCTGCCCACCTTCTGGCTGTTTCTTACTGCAGCCGTCCTGCTGGCGACTCTGGTGGTGCAGCTCGGGTCGAAGCATCGCAAGAAAATCCCATGGCAGATACTCATCGGCATCGTTGCCGGCGGCGCAGGGTATTTCATCACCTGGCTAATCTCCGATGTCTTCTTCGTCTTCGGCGTGAGCCTCGGCTATCGCGTAATCACGGTCATCAGCCTGGGCATCGCCTCGCTGGGCTACCTGATTGCGGCCCTCGTCATGACGCACGGATACCGTCGCGTCCTCTCCGCCGTGGCCATCCCCATCCTCATCCTATTCACGCTGCTGCGCGTCAACATGGTGTACGGGGAGTTCATCCTGTTCAGCAGCGTATTCGGCGTTCCCGTCTACCCCACCCTCAACGTCGAAACCGTGCATAAGGCGACCATGACCGTCGCAGAATGGGACGCCCTGGCCTCAGCGGGAAAGACCCCGTCGCACCCCGAGAAGGGCGAGGTGCGCTCCATAAGCATCAAGGGCAAGCAGTCGGGGTTCAACCCGCGACCGGCTGATATCTACCTGCCACCCGCGGCTCTGAGTGCCCATCCGCCCAAGCTGCCCGTGCTGATTATGCTCGGCGGACAGCCGGGCAGCCCGGACCGATTCTTCACAGCCAGCAATATCGCCAAAACACTTGACGCATACGCCAAGGCGCACAACGGATTGGCTCCGATTGTCGTCTCTCCCGACCAGAACGGCTCGACCCGCAACAACAGCCTCTGCGTCGACTCCCCCGTCGTCGGCAACGTCGAGACCTACATCACCAAAGACGTGACCAATTGGGTCAACAAGGAACTGCCCGTCGACAGTTCGGCTAAGCAATGGGGCATCGGAGGATTCTCGCAGGGCGGCACGTGTGCCACACAGCTGGGTCCAAGGCATCCCGAGCTTTACGGCCATATCATTCCCATGGACGGTGAAATCGCGCCTACCGAAGGCTCCCGCGAGGAGATGATTAACCGGTACTTCAACGGTGACGAGGAGGCATATCAGGCGCAGATTCCCATCGTCGCCATCAAGCAGCATGCCCCTTCGACCCAAACCATGTTCAGCGCCGCAGGAGACCAGGACTCTCATTCCATCGGCAACATGCATGCCATAGGCAGGGCGGCCGAAGAGGCCGGCATGACCGTAAAAACGGTCATCACCGCACATTCCGGACATGACTGGAACACCGTGAAAACCGCACTTCCTGCAGCCATCGACTGGCTCAGTGCGCAGATGGGGCTGGGCACCATGACCACGCAGCTCGAAGATTACCCGGGCATCACGGTGGTCACTCCCTGACCCGCGACCGTGCCGAAGTCCGCCTAATCCGTGCTTTCAGCGAGCGGCTATCGAGTGCCCGACGTCAGAAACCGCTGCAACCGAATACGAAACCTTAGAGTTCACATAATCAGAGGACTGGAATGAACGAGAAGAATCACGAAGCCCGAACCGCCAGGAATAGCGGCGGCGGGCATTGGAAGGCAATGAGCAAGGACCTGCGCGACTGGCTGAAAAACCACAAGCTCGCCGTGATTTTCGCCATCGTCATCGTCGTCATCAATGTCGCCTATTTCGTCTATCGCATGATTGCGGCACCCGGCGTTCCCGATGGCGCGCCGTCTCTGAGTCTGGGGCAGATACTCGACACTCCGGTGCACAGGCCCGGCGTCCAGCAACCCGAATTGGATGTGCAGCTCGTCAGGCTTCTCGCCAGCCTGATTCTGGTGTACAGCCCGTTCAAGCTGCTGCTGCACACGGTTCTCTCCTTCGTGGTTCTGGCCATAGCGGAAAGCCGTCTGGGCAGCAGACGAACCATCATCGCCTGTCTGCTTCCCGCACTCGTCGGCACGGCCGGCGGATTGCTGGTATGCACGCTGCTCAATTCCCTCGCCGGTCAGTGGCACACGATTTCCACCATTCGCATGTCGCTGACGCCTATCGTCCTCGTGGTCGGCTCCTTGATGGCGGCAAGCGAATTCAGTGACTATCTCTGGCGTCGCCGCATCCAGCTCTTCGGCTACAGCGCCATCTGCATAGCCGTTCTGTACAGCGGCAACCCCGGAGACTACTGCATCCTGGTCGCAGCCATCGTCGGCCATATCGCCGGACGCCTGTGGCACGGGCCTTCCACCAAGATTCACTGGTGGCATTCGACATCCTTTGAAAGCCGCCGAATCATAGCGGCAATCTGCGTGATACTGGCCTTGGGCCCTGTGGTCGCACTGACATCGAATCACCGAGCGGGCGCACTGAGCACCCTGGCGATGTTCGTCACCGGCGGCACGGTACACACCCCGCAGGTTCTGGACTGCCTGCACACCGTGGGCAACCAGGCCTGCTTCAACCCCTACGGTCTGGCGCATGTCGCCCTTCCAGGCGCGATTCTCCGCTCCCTGCTGCCCACCGCCGCGTTGCTCATCATCGCCTGGGGACTGTATAAGGGACGCCGCATCGCAGCCTGGGCCTGCATCGTCATGAACAGCGCCGTCGCTCTCTTCGCCTTCCTGTACTGCTTTGTGTCACCCCTGGCTTCCGGCGAATCCCTTAGCTCCATCGTCCGTCACGGCGTGGTACTGACATTCCTGACGACTTCCCTGCCACCCCTGGTGTTTGCCATCGGCGTGTACGTCAATCGCCGCTTCTTCACCATCAAAACCAAACAGACCCGCATTCAGGCAGGCATCATCACCATCGGGGCATCCTTCGTCACCGCTTGCGTCGCCTACGTTCTGCTGGGATATTTCAATGCGGATTCCTTCAAGCCCCATGCCGATGTGATGATGCTGATACGTGATCTGCCACAGCGCTTCCTGCCCATAGCCTTCACCGACGGCGCGAAGGTATCCTTCATACCGACCACGGTGCCGGCCATGCTGCTGCGTCAGGGAGTAGGCCCGTTGTTCTGGATTGTCGTCATCATCGTCATGGCCGGGTGGATGAAGGAATCCTCGGTGCTCAACGTCGAATCCCGCCGCGACGCGGGCCGACTGGTGGAACTCGGCGGTGAATCCATGTCCTTCATGTGCACATGGGAAGGCAACAGCTACTGGTTCTCGCACAGCGGCAACTCAGCCATCGCCTACCGCGTTCTCCACGGTATCGCGCTGACCACTACCGGACCTTTCGGAGACCCTGCTGAGTACCAGTCGGACCTCGGGAATTTCGCCCGTTTCTGCGTGGAGCATTCCTGGTCGCCGGTCTTCTACGGTTTGCACCGACCGGCACGCGAGATTCTCGCCGCACAAGGGTATTCGAGCATTCAGGTCGGTACCGAAATGGTCGTTGACCCCAGACAGTGGGAGACCCGCGGCAAAAAATGGCAGGACATCCGTACGGCCATCAACAAGGCGAAACGCTCGGGCATCACCGATGTGCAAAGCACCTTCGAGGAGACTCCGAGGACGATACAATCCCAAATCGTCAGCATCTCGGAACAATGGGCGGATACCAAGGCCCTGCCGGAAATGAAGTTCACGCTCGGAGGATTGCAGGAGCTGCAGGACCCCCGCGTGCGACTGCTGTACGCCATCGACGCCGACGACCATGTGCTTGGAGTGACCAGCTGGCTGCCGACCTGGCAATCGGGCCACATCATCGGGTGGACCCTTGATTTCATGAGGCATAGCACGGACAGTCCGAACGGCATCATGGAGTTCCTCATAGCCAGGATGGCCGAGCGACTGCGCGATGAAGGCGAGACGGTATTCATGAGCCTTTCCGCAGCGCCCTTGGCCGGACTCGATACGAGCGATGAGGAATCATCCAACATCATCACCCATGCCCTGCAGATGGTGGCCGATATCGTGGAGCCCGCCTATGGTTTCCGTTCGCTGTTCTTCTTCAAACAGAAGTTCCAGCCTCAGGAGGAGCCGATTTACATCTGCTACAGCGATTCCGCAAAGCTGGTGCCGATAGGTCTGGCGGTGCTGCAGGCCTATCTTCCTGATATGAAGGCCTCGCAGACGCTGGATATGCTCAAATCCCTCAGACCGGAATAATTTGGAGCAGACCCTCACGTATCGAATGAGCGGGACTTCCTTTTCCTGGGAGTTCCGCTCATTTTTGCTTCACATACGGCCGTCCATAGCGCTGCACATACGACTGCCGCCGTTTGTGTAGGGATTATCGGCGAATCGCTGGGTATATCAGCAGATTGAATGGCATTACGCCAACGCTCATCCTGTGCCAATCTTGTCAGGCTGACGGAAAATCCCTACACAAACGTCGAAACCGTCGTTCGGAACATCCCCCGCTACTCTTGTTGGCACTCCGGGCACAGCCCGAAGAGCTCAACGGTATGCGAGTGCAGCGTGAACCCATGCTCCGCAGCCGTCTTTCGCAGCCATTGCTCATCAGGAGGCTCGATTTCGATGGTTCGGCCACAGTGTTCGCACACCAAATGGTGATGATGATGGTTGTCCTGACACATACGGAACAGCTGAGAGCCGTTGAGCCGAATCGTATCCGCCTGTCCGGCGTCCGCTAGTGCGTTGAGCTGCCGGTAGACAGTGGCAAGTCCTATCGACAGACCACTGTCGATGAGCTGCCGATGAAGATCCTGGGCGGAGATGAAATCGTCGCACCTGTGGAGGGTCTTGAGCACGGCATCCTTCTGCTTGGTCTGTCGTAACGCATGATCTACCATTTTCTGCCTTTCCTGACTTCAAGTCCGAACGATTCATCCTCACCGCAACGCTGCGAACTCAAGCCAAATCACTCCAGCAACCGGTGGACTCCAAATCCCTGACCGTTCCGTCAATATCCGAGGTCAGCACGGTGATATGCCCCATCTTACGATTGTGCTTGATTTCCGCCTTGCCGTAATCGTGCAGGCACCATTCAGGGTGCTCGCCGATGAGGGCTCTGGTCGGCATCACATGCTGACCGAGCACATTCACCATCACGGCGGGGCTGAGCAGCTTCGGTTTGGGCAACGGCCACCCTGCGATGCCGCGCACATGGGCGTCGAACTGGTCGATGGAGCAGGCCTCAATGGTGTAATGACCTGAATTGTGCGGGCGGGGCGCGAGCTCGTTGACGATTACCTGATTGTCTTTGGTGACGAACAGTTCGATGGCGAGCGTGCCCGAGAGTTCGAATCCACGGGCCAGCCGCAGAGCAAGAGCCTCGGCATCTCTGGCAACCTCGTGGCTGACCGTCGCTGGTGCAAGAGTCAGATGGAGGATGTTGTTGCGATGTTCGTTGCGCACGATGGGGAAGGTCACGAAGTCATGTCCGTTGCCGGAGATGAGAATGGACGCCTCAAATGCGAAATCCACGAAACCCTCGAGAATCGAAGGCGGGAAGAAGCCCTCACGTGAGTTCTGTGCGCGCACTTCGGCAAGGTCACTCTCACTGCGCAGCACGCGCTGCCCATGACCGTCATAGCCACCAGACCTGGTTTTCAGCACCGCCGGGTACCCGATGGTTTCGAGCGCGGCGGTCAGCTCCTCGTATCCGTTGACTTCTTTCCATGGTGCGGTTGCCGTACCGTGGTCGTTGACGAAACGTTTCTCGTTCACTCGGTCCTGAGTGACACGAAGCAGGTCGGTACCTTGCGGGACCGCGACGATGTCGCGAACCTCGTCAAGCGCATCGGCATCCACATTCTCGAATTCGTAGGTGATGACGTTGCTGCGTTCGGCCAGCTCTCTTATGGCGTCCTTGCTGTCGTATGCCGCGGTAATCTGGAAATCTGCCACCTGAGCGGTGGGGCAGTCCGGCGTCGGGTCGAGCACTCCGACCTTGAAACCATGGTATCTGGCGGAAAGCGCCATCATTCGACCCAGCTGACCTCCACCGACAATGCCGATGGTCGAACCGGGTTCAAGCATGGTCACAGCTCCATCCGTTTCCTCAGACAAGCTTGGCATTGGACTCCTCCACCTTTTCCTTGAGCTCTTCACGATAATCGGACAGTGCCTGCGAAAGCCGTTCATTTGTCGTCGAAAGAATGCTGACGGCGAGCAGCCCCGCATTCGTGGCTCCTGAATTACCCACTGCAGTGGTTGCCACAGGGATGCCGCCCGGCATCTGCACGATGGAGAGCAACGAGTCCCAGCCACTCAGGGCATGCGAGCGCACAGGCACACCGATAACCGGCAATGTGGTCTGTGCTGCCACCATGCCGGGAAGATGAGCCGCTCCCCCGGCGCCTGCGATGATGACCTTGATGCCTTTGGCTCGTGCTCCGTGGGCGAAGTCCGCCATCAGCTCCGGCGTGCGGTGAGCCGAGATGACCTGCTTGTCATATGTCACTTCGAAGCGGTCGAGAATTTCGCATGCATGCCGCATGGTCTCCCAGTCGCTCGCTGACCCCATGATTACTGCAACCTCTGATGCCTGTTCTGAAACATGCTCTGAAACTTGCTCTGATGCAAGACGTGCGGACTCCTGCTCAACGCTCACGCGCCACCTCCAAAGTCGGGAACAGCACCCACTGTACCCAGTCGCCACGAAATTTCAGACACTGTGCGCTTCACAGCGTATATGACTTGTTGCGGCTGCCGCTTTGACGACCGCTAAAAGGATGGCCCCATCAGTTCCGTCGAGGCCATGGCATGTGTGTTCATACCGCTCGACGGTCTTCGACGGGCCGCATACATATGACGTCAAGCCCGAATGCGATTGGCCCCTGACCCCTTATGGTTCTCAGCAGAGCTCTCCCCTCATGAATGCGGCGAATCGTGCGCAAAACGACGTCCCACGACACAGGAATGCGTTTCTCGTGGCCTGCGACTAGAATGATTCGAGTTTGGCCCCGTAGCTCAGCTGGATAGAGCATGTGACTTCTAATCTCAAGGTCGACGGTTCGAGCCCGTCCGGGGTCACGAGATTGGCGGATTTCCGACCGTTCAGAAGATAACTGCACTAAAAGGACAGCAAATTGGTGATACTTCACCGGAAAAGCTGTCCTTTTAGTGCAGTTATCTTCTGAATGGTCGGATATTCGGCGGTTCATGTGAATCTGGTCTGACCATTTCCCCGAAACTGTGCGGTTTGGCACGAAAGGTCCTTCGATTCGGCTCCCCTCACGTGTTAGATTGCACAGTTGCGCACTCATGGAATCAAGTCACGCACTCAACTGTGCGTGCCGAGCGCGACTCCTGACTGCTGTGAGGAATATTTGCTACATTAGATTATAATAATCGTGTGAATTATCTGTGAGGTGTGGCTATATTCATTGGCAGAGAACGGGAACTTGAGGCTTTGGAACACATGTATGCCAAGCAGTCGTTCCAGATGGCGGTTGTGTATGGGCGACGAAGAATTGGCAAGACCGCATTGCTCAATGAGTTCGTGAAAGGCAAGGAGTCCCTGTATCTTCCCGCAGAGGAAGTGAACGATGCCCTGAACCTGAGAAAATTTTCGCGGTTGCTGGGCGAAATGATGGGAATCAGTGACTTTCCGCCAGTCGCAGATTGGCAGGCGTTTTTTTCCATGGTCAAACAGCAGCTCGGTGGCAGACGCGTCGTGGTGGTGATCGATGAATATCCTTATGCAGCGGCCGCGAACAAAGCCTTGAGCTCCACGCTGCAGCATGCCATAGATTACGAGCTTAAAGACAGCGACATATTCCTGATTCTCTGCGGTTCCAGTATGAGCTTTATGGAGGATCAGGTATTGGGAGAGAAGAGTCCTCTCTTCGGTAGGTGTACAGGGCAGTTGAAAATCAATCCTCTCGATTATGCCGAGGCCGCCAATTTCTATCCACATGCCTCTGATGAAGATAAGGTCAACTATTACGCGTGCTTTGGTGGAACGCCGTACTATTTGTCGCTGATTAACCCGCATCTGAGTCTCCGGGAAAACATTCACGAACTGTACTTCACCATCAGCGGATACCTGCTCAATGAAGGAGTTCTGCTAATGCAGCAGGAATTCAGAGAGGCTGCAAACTATAACGCTGTTCTGCAGGCGATAGCTAGCGGTTCGAACACACTGAACGAGATTGCAGGGTATACCAAGTTGCAGAATACATTCGTATCTCGATATCTGGTTACCTTGCAGAATCTCAATTACATTGAGCGCATCATTCCCTTCGATGCCAATCCATTGAAGGGGAAGAAAAGTCAATACCGAATATCCGAGAATTTCATTGCATTTTGGTATCGCTATGTGTTCACGGTTAAGCCGGAGATTGAACGAGGCAACGGAGACCTCTATTGCACCTTGGCGCTTGAAGATCTCACGACATATGTCGGCCATGTTTTTGAAGAGATTTGCCGGCAGTTCCTGAGAAGGGAGAACGCCCAAGGGCATCTGCCATTCGTCGCCAAATCCTTTGGGACATGGTGGGGAAAAGGCAAGGCCGGCGAGCCTGAAGAAATCGATGTGGTTGTGGAATCCGCAGAATCCAAAGAGCTGATCGTCGGCGAGTGCAAGTGGCAGTCATCCGATGCACTGCGTAAATCGTTGGGAAAGACCATCGGACTGTTACAGAGGAGAGCCGCGTTGTTCGAACGACAAGTCGTTCACCAATATCTCTTCACCAAAGAAGCGGTGACACTTAGCCGGGATGAACAGGTGGTGAACATCCCCACTTCCGAACTCTTCGAAAGCCAGTAGAACAATAGCTGAAAACTCTATACATCGTGAGATGCTCCGGGAACTGTGCAATTCGGCACGCGAAGCCCGCTGATTTGGCGGCTTCGCGTGCCATATCGCACAGTTTTCGTCAGTGAGGGGCGCATAGGGGGGGGCAACTGTGCAACAGAGCATGTGTGACTGCGAAATCGAAGTACTTAGCGTGCTCTGATGCACAGTTCAGCATCCGCTCAGAGTCGCTGTAAACGGAACTGTGCATATCAGCACATAAAGCACTCGTATCGCGCCTATTAACATGCCTTATTGCACAGTTTCTACAGCTTGTAGACGTAGTTTCAAAGGTATAGAATCTCCTGCGGATGAATAAGTCGAGAAACATCGCTAGAATTACCGAGGTTTCTTTAGATGGTCTCTTATGCCGGACATCTTTGATACGGCGAGAAAATACATAATACAGAATGAGGTTTTGATGGCGGTTCGTGGCGATATTCGAAATGTGGCGATCGTGGCACACGTGGATCACGGCAAGACGACCTTGGTGAACGCGATGCTCAAGCAGTCGAATGTCTTCTCAGAGAGGGAAGAAGTCCCGGATCGCGTGCTCGATTCCAACGACCTTGAGCGTGAAAAGGGCATCACCATTCTGGCGAAGAACACGGCTGTGCAGTACACCGGCCCACTGGCTGCCGAGCTGGGTGAGCCCGAGGGCATCACCATCAACGTGGTGGATACCCCAGGCCACGCCGATTTCGGCGGCGAAGTCGAGCGCGGTATTTCGATGGTTGACGGCGTGGTGCTGTTGGTCGATGCGTCCGAAGGTCCGCTGCCTCAGACTCGTTTCGTGCTACGCAAGGCGCTGGAAGCCAAGCTTCCGGTGATTCTGTGCGTCAACAAGACCGACCGCCCCGATGCTCGCATTGAAGAGGTCGTCTCCGAGAGCACCGACCTGCTGCTCGGTCTGGCCCAGGACGTCAGCGAAGAAGGCATCGACCTCGACCTTGATGCACTGCTCGATCTGCCGGTGATCTACTGCGCCGCAAAGGTCGGCCATGCCTCCGCTGAGAGGCCCGCCGATGGCGAAGCCCCTGCGAACGACGATCTCGAGCCGCTCTTCGACGCGATCCTCAAGAACATCCCAGCGCCCGAGTATGACGAGGATGCTCCTCTGCAGGCTCACGTCACCAACATCGACGCATCCGATTACCTTGGTCGTCTGGGTTTGGTGCGTATCTACAACGGCACCCTGGTCAAGGGCAAGAACTATGGACTGTCCCGTGTGGACGGCTCCCTGGAGAACTTCAAGCTCACCGAAGTGCTGCGCACCAAGGGCCTGGAGCGCGTCCCGGTCGAGGAAGCGGGCCCGGGGGACATCGTCGCGATCGCAGGCGTCTCCGACATCATGATAGGCGAGACCATCGTGGACCCCAACGACCCCAAGCCGCTGCCTCTCATCCACGTCGACGAGCCCGCAATTTCAATGACCTTCGGCACCAACGATTCCCCGCTGGTGGGCACCGAAGGCAAGGACCACAAGCTGACCGCACGCATGCTCAACGATCGTTTGCAGCGTGAGCTTATCGGTAACGTTTCGATTCATGTGGTTCCCACCGAGCGTCCTGACGCTTGGGAGGTTCAGGGCCGTGGCGAACTCGCCCTGGCTATTCTGGCCGAGGAGATGCGTCGTGAAGGCTACGAGCTGACCGTCGGTCGTCCGCAGGTGGTCACGAAGGTCATCGACGGCAAGATCAACGAACCTATGGAAGCCACTACCATTGATGTGCCCGATGAATACATGGGCACCGTCACGCAGCTGCTGGCAGAGCGCAAGGGCCGTATGGATTCCATGAGCAATCACGGTTCCGGCTGGGTGCGCATCGAGTTCACCGTGCCGAGCCGTGGTCTGATCGGTTTCCGCACCGCGCTGCTCAGCGCCACTCGTGGCACCGGCATCGCATCCTCGATTTCCGCGGGCTACGCACCATGGGCGGGCGCCATCGTCACGCGTCAGAACGGTTCGATGGTTGCCGACCGCAAGGGCAAGGCCAGCCCGTACGCCATGCAGAAGCTTCAGGCGCGCGGCAACTTCTTCGTACAGCCACAGGCCCCGGTCTATGAAGGCCAGGTCGTAGGCGTGACGAACAAGCCCGGCGATCTCGACATCAACGTCACCTTGGAGAAGCATATGACCAATATGCGTTCCGCCACGGCCGACGTGCTTGAGACGCTGACGCCTCCGATTAACATGAGCCTTGAGGAGTCCCTGGACTTCGCGAACGAGGACGAATGCGTCGAGGTGACGCCGGAGAGCATCCGCGTCCGCAAGATTATCCTCGACCGCGACCAGTGGTACAAGTGGTACTCCAAGCAGCGCCGCCAGAACCAAAACAGCTGAACATAGTCTCAGGTCCATCCCTCTAGACGGGTGATGCGGCCATTGCAGGGTGCCGTCCGTATTCGTATACGGGCGGCACCTCTGTGTATTGTCTCCGAACATAGGGGCGTGCGAAGGTCGGGGACCGCGTGCGTGTAAGTACCTAATACGATAACTGCACTACAAGTACAGCTTTTAGCAGGAATTATTACCATATTGCTGTCCTTTTTGTGCAGTTATCGAGCTAGTCTGGTGGCATGCCATCATTCAATCCCCAAGAGCCTCTGGATGTACGAAAGTCTGCTCAGCCTCAAGAGTCTGCTCAGCCTCAGGTACCGGTTGAAACACCACTGTCCGGTGAAACCGCGGTAGTTTTAGCCCCGGTCCAACGACCGTTAAGGCATATTCCGTGGTCATACCAGTTGGGTGTGCCTTGGCGGTTGCTGATATCCCTGGTCAGTGGTTTCCTGGTCGCTGTGGTTGCTTCGGGCACCCACAGGATGGGTGCCGAGGAGAACATTCCTTATGGTCTGCTGCTGTCTTTCGTGCTTGTCGGCATGTCAGCCTGGGCGGCACGCAGCAGGAGCGGTGTGGTCGGTGCGGCATTCCATCTGATTGCCTCCTCGGCGATGGCGTGGCTGATGGCTTTTCCCGGACCCGGGGGAGACGTGCTTGTTCCGGTAGGGGGCAAGGGCGTGTTCCTGAGCTTCTTCGGACTTCATGCGGGATATATCTGGTTGTTCGGTCTTATAGTGTTGCAGTTGGCGATGATGGTGCTGCCCGGCAGATGGTTCCTTGTCGAAGGCTCCGAGCAGGCAAAGGGCACTGTTTCGAGTGAACGAGAGCAGCATGTTCCAGAATCTGACGGTGCCCACATGGGCAGCGTTGCTTCAGACAGTGCCGTTTCAGGCAGTGCCGCAACTGCTGACGTCGTTAGGGATGGCGTTCCGGACCATCAGGATCCATCATCATGAGCTCACCGCAACGCATACATTATCTCGGTCCGCAAGGGTCGTTCACGCATCAGGCCGCCGACGACGTCCTCCACGAGTTTCTCCCCGAAGGCGAGGAGGGTGAGCTCGTCCCCGAAGGCGATGTGAGACGAATCATGTCTGCCGTGCAGGCAGGAGACGATTGGGGAGTCATTGCCTGGGAGAATAACGTCGAGGGGTATGTTGTACCGAATCTCGACATGATGATTGATTCCGCACATGTGGCGGCATTCGCCAGAGTCGGCGTGACCATCGAATTCGATGCCTTCACCGCTCCGTCTGAGGGAATTCCACTCACTGAGGTCAGCGCACACCCCCATGGCCTCGCCCAGTGCTCACGATATATCGAATCAGCAGGATTGCGTCCGGTTCCTGCGGCATCGAATGCCGCCGCATGCCGGGATATTCGCCCGGGCCAGGTGGCTTTGGGGCCGCGAATATGCGGTTCGTTGTACGGACTTCGTACCTTGGCCGCCGGCGTACAGGACTATCAGGGGGCTCACACCGACTTCCTGGTGTTGGATCGTCGGGAATCGTCGTTGCGACGCCTCAGAGATGACGTCCGAATGCAGAACGTCGAACACGAGTCGGTGATTGCCTTCATACCATTGAGTACGGGTCCCGGCGTGCTCGCCAACGCGCTCGACGTGTTTCGCGATGCGGGGCTGAATATGACCAGTTTCATTTCCAGGCCCATCAAAGGCAATGACGGGACGTATAGCTTCATTGCTACCATCGATGCCGCACCGTGGCAGACGAACTTCAAGGGTGCACTGAACAGGCTGATTGCCGCCGGGACATGGATTAAGACGCTGGCCGTCTATGCACGCCGCGAACGTCCCAATCCGCCGGTCACGTCCTGGATGCTGCCGCAAGGAGGGGTGTCGTCGAATGACTCCTCTCAGGACGAGATTCGCAAGGAGTTGTTATGGTGACAGGCATGATGCACCCGATGCAGGGTATGCAGGCATCGCCGATTCTCACATCCGCGCATAAAATCGCCATCGCGGGTCTGGGACTGATAGGCGGTTCCCTCGCAAGACGGCTGGTGGAGCAGGGTCGCTATGTCGTGGCATGGAACCACAACGACCGGCCCTACCGGGCCGCAACAAAGCTCGGTATCCACTGCGTCGAATCCTTGGAGGCTCTGGCCACGGGGAAGCCGGATGTGCTGGTGCTGGCGACTCCGCTGCGTATCATCCCCGATATGCTCAAGGCGCTGGCACCGGTGTGGCATCCATCCATCACACTGAGCGATGTCGGCAGCGTGAAGGGGATGGTTCGCCAACAAGTCGAAGCGGCCGGTCTGGGGCGATATTACGTCGGCGCTCACCCGATGGCAGGAAACGAGCATTCCGGTTTTGGAGCGTCGGAGAGCGCGTTGCTGGACGATGCGTTGTGGGCGGTGACCTTCGACGGCACCACGGACTATTCGCGCCTGCTTACCGTCGCGGATATGATTTGCAAGGGTTCGGACAATCGGCTCATCGCCCTTGACGATGCGACCCATGATGCCTGTGCCGCCTTGATCTCTCATATGCCTCACGTGGTGTCGACGGCCTTGTCCAATCAGTTGGTGGATTCTCCCGATCGTAATATCGCCTTGGCGCTATCGGCGGGCTCATGGCGTGACATGACCCGGGTCTCGTTGACGGACCCCGGGCGAACGCGGGCGATGGTCGTCGAGGATGCGACGAACGTCGAGGTTCTGCTGCGGCAGATGGCAGTGAGGTTGACCGCGGTGGCGGATGCCTTGCACGCCGATGACCAAACGGCCGTCGACTCTTTCTTTGCCGCCGCCGACCCGTTCCGACGGTTTAAGGCACAGGAGCGGCGCGATTCGCCGGAGTCAGGTGGAGATACGGTGGTCGGGGCGATGGGTAGCATTGAGCTGCATGACGATTCCTGGCGTGAGGAGTTGCTGGACTCTGCACGGCGTGGCGAGCAGATAACTGCCTTCACCACAACACATCAGGCATCGATTCTGACTCGTGCCATGTCCTGAATATCGGTTGTGTAGGGATTCCTGGTGATACCGGCGTGAGAACGTCATGAATCCGGCGTAATTGCAGTGTTGTTGTCTGGCGCATAGCAGCTTCTCCGCGAAAATCCCTACACAACAGACGAAGCACCAGGTATTACGCAATATTTCGTGCCGGGCGTTCGGGAATCGGCTTGATGCGCACGATGGTTTCGGCACGAAGCCAGACGCGTTGCTGTGGCCTGGACCCGTTGGCTGCGGCATCGCGCATCAGGTCGAGTTCCGTGCCGTCCCAGTAGTGCACATGGCCGATATAGTCACGATATTTCATTCGATTGTCACTGGTGCTGATGCCGTCACGGACCCTGACGACCACGCGAGCGCCCACAGGAATATGTGCGGGCAGTCGCGTGAGTGACATCGACGGTTTGGCGGCGTCACCGGTATCGGGATGCTCTTCGACCATCAGCGCACCCGGATTCGGCACCACTGCGTCACCATCGTGTTCATCGTTGTCCAAGGCATGTCAATCCGTGGATACCGCATCCAGCACGGGCACCTTCAGAGCACGACGCGCAGGTGGAAGGCTCGCGAGCACGCCGATGACGATTGCCATCACCAGGAACACCAGCAATTCGAGCCACGGCATGTCAAGTTTCTCGAGGCCTTGCGACGCATAGACCTGTTGTATGACGGCTCCTGCCACGCAGCCCACGAACATGCCGATTATCGTGCCGAACACCGATATCATGGAGGACTCGATGGCGAGCATGCCACGCACCTGAGCCTTGCTGGTCCCTATGGCACGCAAGAGGCCTATCTCACGAGTGCGTTCGGAAACGCTCAAAGCCAGTGTGTTGACGATGCCGAATATGGCTATCACAATCGACAGGGCCAGAAGAGCGTAAAGAATCAGCATGATCTGATCGACCATCGATGAGATGGTGGACTTGAATTCGTCCTGGTTCATAATCGAAATGATGTAATAGGGTTTCACCGCATCGACGAGCGCCTTCTTGACCGTAGTCAGGTCGGCACCTTTCTCGGTGCTGATGTACATGGCCGTGGTCATCTGCATTTGCGGGGCCACGAGTTTGTCCGCTGATTCATGACCGATGATGATTGAGGAGCTGAAGGTCGCGTCGTTCGTGATGGCGCCCACTTTCAGCTTCACCGTGCTCAGCTCGGTGGAAACGGTGAGGGTGTCGCCGATTGACCATGACTTGTCGTCCGCGATGTTCTTCGCCACGACGAGCTCATTGTCCTTCAATGCCTGATCGGGGTCTCCGACGGGGTCCTGCGGTGTGAACACGTCGGTGAACAGGGAGCTGTCGGTGGTCACGGTGGATGCCTGTACGCTCTTGCCGTCGAACTTCACGCCTTGCAGAAGCTTGTTGGCGGTAACCGATTTGACGCCCTTCACGTCCTTCACCGCATCGACTCCGGCATCGGGTATGGTGCCCATGCCGCCGCTCGCCATGGCGACGAACTCTGATTTGAGTCCATTGTCGACGATGCCCGACACCGAGCTCTTCGCCGAGGATGCCACCACCGACAGGCAGCTGACGATGGCGATGCCGACGAACAGCGCTGCGGCCGTATTGGCGGTTCTGCGTTTGGAACGCGACAGGTTCCTGGTCGCGAGTTTGCCGGTCACGGGGAAGACCAGTGATGGCGGCCAACCGAGAACCCTGCTCACCATGGTCACCAGAGCGGGACTGAGCACGATGAACCCGATGACGATGAATGCCGCGCCAACGCCCAACGGCCAGCCGGCATTCATGTCGTTGACGGCCTTCCATGGGGTGAGTCCGTCCTTGGCATTGGTGAGCTGCATGGTGAACACCCAACTGATGATGCCGAGAACGCACATGACACCGCCCAGAATCGCGCGCAGACGCGTCGGCTTCTCCGGATTGACCGTTTCGTTCATGGCTTGTAGAGGCGGGGCTATCGATGCGTGCCGGGCCGGCAGTGCAGCTCCTACCAATGAAACGCATACGCCGACCAATAGTCCGATGACGATGTCGCTCGCAGTCGGATTGGAGGCTCCTGTCAGGGGCGATCCTATCTGCGACATTCCTGCGGCAATGAGCTTCACCATGCCCCAGCCGAGACCGATGCCGGCGACGGAGCCGACCACGCCCATCACAATCGCCTGGATGATCACCGTCATGAACACCTGCGCGGGGGAGGCGCCAACCGACCGCAGCAGGGCGTATCCGCGCATGGATTCGCGGACGATCATCGAGAAGGTGTTGGCGATGATGAAGGACCCGACAAAGAGTGCGATGATGGCGAAAATCAGAATCAGCGGCTGGATGAATCCAAGCGAATCCTTGATTGATTTGGATTGCTCATCCCGCACCGTGTCCCCTGTGACCGCCGAGGCTTTGCTGGAAGAGGGGAGCGTTGCATTGATGGCATCCGCCAGCTGGCTTTGCTGCTGGTCGTCGAGTGCCTTGCCGCCGTTCGCCGAGCCATATACGGCGATGTACTGCGCCTGGTTCGGGTCTTCGGCAAGTTTGTCGCTGGCGGCTTTCGCCACCGCCGGGTCAAGGCCGATGATCAGGGCCCCGGCCTGACTGTTGGCCGTGTGGAAGATGCCGCTCACCTTCACGGTGCGCGGGCCCTCCGGATACACCAGGGTCGTGCTGTCGCCGACGTGCAGGTCGGCTTTTTGCGCGGCGTATGAGTCCAGTGCGATTTCGTTCTCGCCACTGGCATAGCTGCCTTCCGCTAGTGTCGCGGAACGCCAAGGGTCCGAAGCCGACAAGCCGATGCCTGTAGTCGGCGCTCCGACGGTGGCCACGGCGTTGCCGTCTTTGCCCACGAGCACCAAGCCTGATACGGAATACGGCACTTTGGCGGTTTTCACGCCCGATACGGTGGCCACCTCGTTCTGCAAGGTGATGGCGATGTCGTTGTATGTTGTGGTGGATGACGAGCTCGTGCCCGAAGCCGAGGATGTGCCATCCGACTTGGCGGTGTCTCCGCGGACATACACATCGGCATCCATGTTGGAGGCCATCATCTGATCGACCTGGTTGTTCAGCATTTCTCTGAAGCAGAATGAACCCACGACGAAGCCTACGCCCAAAGCTATGGCGATCATGGACATGACGAATCTGGAGAAGTGGGAGCGAGCCTCCCGAAGACCGATCTTAATCACGGGAGACCTCGTTCTGTGCGATCATTCCGGGTTGGTCGGCGATATGCGGATTGGTGTGCTGTTGAGCATAATCCGTCGGCTGAGCCTCGGTCTGTGTGTCGCTGTTGTGGTCTTCGCTATCAGGATCGCTGAATACCGCCAGAATCTCCTCATAGGATGGATGGCTCATATCTCTGGTGACCTGCCCGTCGGCCAGAACCAGCACCCGGTCCGCGTAGGACGCGGCTCTCGGGTCGTGGGTGACCATCACGATGGTCTGCCCGTATTCCGCTACCGAGGATTTCAGGAATCCGAGCACTTCGCGGCTTGATCGTGAATCCAGATTTCCGGTGGGTTCGTCGGCGAACACCACGGATGGGCGTGCCATCAGTGCTCTCGCGCACGCCACACGCTGCTGCTGACCGCCGGAAAGCTGGCTGGGCCGGTGAGTGAGTCGCTGGCGCAGGCCGACGACATCGACCACCTTGTCGAACCACTGTCTGTCAATCGTTTTCTTGGATATCTGCAGAGGAAGCAGAATGTTCTCCTCGGCGGTCAGTGTGGGCACCAGATTGAAGGACTGGAAGATGAAGCCGATCTGTTCGCGCCGGAGCTTGGTCAGCTCCTTCTGCGACATCGATGAGACCTCCAGCGACTCAACGATGACTTTTCCTGAGGTCGGAGTATCCAGACCTGCCATACAGTGCATCAATGTCGATTTGCCTGAGCCGGAGGGGCCCATGATGGCTGTCATCTCACCACGGCGGAATTTCACGTTCACGTGGTCCAGAGCCGTGACAACCGCATCCTTGTCGCCATAGTCCTTGCACAGGTCGATTGCCTCGGCTACGGTGTCGGAATCCTGCGCCGTCGTTTCCGGGTCCTGCGATGAAGCACGGCTCCGGCGGCTTCGTGCCAACTCATGCTGGCGTTGTTCTCTTTCCCGTGATCCGTGAAGTGCCATAACAGGTCCTGTTCTGTGTTGATTGAAATCGTGTCGATCCGAGTGCGACCCCGAGCATTCCGAAAGGCACTCTGAACCGATCGTGATACTGGTCATACCGCCTGTGCTGGGTGTTGAAAACGCATAAGTTCAGCGACGCCAATCCCAATGATTCCTACCCATACCTTAAGCAGATGATTGGGACATTGAACTGAGGGTGGAAGAGCCCTTTCAGTAGGATGGACCGTATGACGCAGATGATTGACGATGAGCGCGGTTATGGCGGTTTCGACCGAATGCGCGAAAGCTTTCTCGAGTACTTGCGCGTCAATGACGGTCTGAGCCCCAACACCGTCAAATCCTATGGCGAGGATACCGCCGAAATCCTGCATGTTCTCGAACTTCGTGGCATCGCCGACCTCGACGATGTCAGCGTGAAGGATCTGCGCCTATGGGTCGCGCATGAGTCGCATGGCCATGCGCGTTCGACCCTGGCCCGCAAGATAGTCGTCATACGCCGGTTCTTCGCCTATCTGTCGCAGCATGGCCTCATCAGCGGCAATCCCGCGGCTGAGCTCGTCACTCCCAAACAGTCTCAGGAACTGCCGAGGATACTCACCGAGGAGCAGGCGCGACGAATGATGGATAGCGCGGAACGGCCAGTGCATGAAGCAATGCGGCAACAGTCTCGGAACGACTCTGATACGCCGGCTTCCAGAGCTGCTTCCTCAGGTCCGCGGTCCTCGAAAGAGGATGGGGTGCAGCGGAATACCCTTTGGGCTGTGGAGTTGCGTGATGCCGCGCTGGTCGAACTGCTGTATGCCACCGGCATGCGAATATCGGAACTCGTAGGGCTTGATCTGAACGATATCGACTATTCGCGTCGCACGCTTCGAGTGCTCGGCAAGGGAAACAAGGAGAGGGTCGTCCCATTCGGCGTTCCGGCCCGGCATGCGCTCGAACGCTGGGTAGATGAGGGGCGCGGGATACTGCTTCCGGCACCACACGCTTCGAGTCCGCAGGGTCAGACATCGGGCGATCATTCAGGAGACGGGAGCAGGGCGCGCAGCAAGGGCGGCCACGATGCTGCGCGTGAAGCAGTGTTCCTCGGAGCGCGGGGTGGGCGACTGGGAGTGCGCCAGGCATCGGATGTGGTGCACAGGCAGGCCAGAATCGCCCAGGTGCCCGACATCTCCCCGCATTCCTTGAGACATTCCGCTGCGACGCACATGCTGGACGGGGGAGCCGACCTGCGCGAGGTCCAGGAGCTGCTGGGCCATGCATCCCTGAACACCACGCAGCGTTACACGCATGTCTCAATCGAGCAATTGAAGAAGCGGTATCGACAGGCTTTTCCAAGAGCGTGAAATCCACCGTCCGTTAACATTCTCGTAACATTCACATTCCTTGTGTTACGAGGAGCTTCCGCACGCAGGAAAGGCAAGAATATAGCCGAATCCTTATAGGACACTGACATTCGAATAGATATTCGATGGGTATCCGGATGACGCCGGTAGGTCATTCCATGCCCTTTTTGTTAATTTTAGGAATTGTGCGATTCGACAATTGCGACAAGAATAGAGCGATGAAAGACGTTGGGGTCGGTGAGAAGAAGGCACCGACCCCAACGTGCGCAAAGGAGACTTTGTGCACACCACAATCAAGTAGGGGAGCAAAATCAATGAGGAAGAGTTCTAAACTCTCACTTTTCGCTGCCACTGCATGCGTTCTGGCCCTTGGGCTCAGCGCCTGCGGCAGTAGTTCAAGCGACGCAAGCAGTGACGCTTCGGCAAGCACCAGCGTCATCAGCGCATACGGCTGCGAACCACAGAATCCTTTGATTCCGACCAACACCAACGAGACCTGCGGTGGCAACCCCATCGATCTGCTGTTCGCCAAGCTCGTGTCATTCGATGCCAAGGGGAAGGCGTCGAACGAGGTCGCCAAGGAGATCAAGGCCAACTCGGACAACACCGAGTTCACCATCACGTTGAAGGACGGATGGAAATTCTCGGACGGTACCCCGGTGACCGCCGAATCCTTCACCAAGGCATGGAGCTACGGTGCCAACGCGACCAATGCACAGGTCAGCTCCAGCTTCTTCTCCGTCATCAAGGGCTACGACGCCCTGCAGGAGAAGGGTGTCGCTTCTGATGCCCAGCTCTCCGGCCTGAAGGTCGTTGATGACAGCACATTCACCGTCAGTCTGAACGAGGCAAGCTCTGTCTTCCCGATTATGCTCGGATACACGGCATATGCGCCTCTGCCTGAGTCCTTCTTCAAGGATCCCAAGGCCTTCGGCGAAAAGCCGGTTGGCAACGGTGCTTACAAGTTCGAGTCCTGGACCCATAACCAGAGCATCAAGCTCGTGAAGAACGATGCTTACAAGGGCAACGCTCCTGCCAAGAACGGTGGCATCACCTTCAAGATGTACACCGATGTCGATCCTGCATATGCTGATGTTCAGGCAGGAAACCTCGACGTACTGGAAACCGTTCCTGCTTCGGCAACCACCACGTTCCAAAAGGACGACACCCTTCAGGCCTATAACAAGGCGGGCTCGGTCTTCCAGTCCTTCACCTTCCCCTCCACTCTCGAGCACTTCAAGAATGACGAGGAAGGCCACCTGCGTCGTCAGGCAATCTCCATGTCCATCGACCGCAAGGCCATCGTAGACAAGGTTCTCGGCGGTGTCGGTACCCCGGCTGTCGATTTCACTTCACCCGTGACCCCAGGGTTCTCTGACTCCCTCAAGGGCAATTCGGTACTCAAGTACAACAAGACCGAGGCCAAGAAGCTTTGGGACGAAGCCAACAAGATTTCCGCTTGGAATTCATCCGACAAGCTGACCTTCGCTTATAACGCCGACGGTGGCGCAAAGCCGGTGTACGATGCCATCGTCAACTCCGTGAAGAACACCCTCGGCATTGACGCGGCAACCAACCCGATGCCAACTTTCAGCGAGTTCCGTGCAGCAGTGAGCGACCGTTCCATCAAGTCCGCCTTCCGTACGGGCTGGCAGCCCGACTACCCGTCGGCAGAGAACTACCTGAAGCCGCTGTACTCCTCCTCGGCAGCTGACGGTAACGGTTCGAACGATGGCGACTACAAGAACACCGCTTTCGACGAACTGATCAGCAAGGCAGCAAGCAGCTCCAGCGAGGACGACGCGAACAAGGATTATCAGGCGGCTCAGGAAATCCTTCTCAAGGATCTGCCTGCCGTCCCGCTTTACTACTCCAACGCCAACGGTGTTGCAGCAAAGGGCGTAAAGGGCTTCACCATGAACTGGAAGAACCTTCCTGTCTACCAAGACCTCACCAAGTAGGAGTAAGCTGACGGTCTGAAGTTTTGTGCAAAGAGCGTGGCAAGGATCATGCGAATCCGGTCCTTGCCACGCTCAATGCACATTTCCATGTTTAAGGGATGGTTGGAGTAATTATGAAGCCGGAATCCGATATCCGGATAAACGATAAGGAGCAAGCCGATGGGTAAATATCTGCTCAGACGAGTGCTGCAGATGATCCCAGTGGTGATCGGCACGACTCTGCTGATCTACGCTTTGGTGTTCGCGCTGCCGGGTGACCCGGTAAAAGCCATGTTTGGCGATAAGCCGATCAATGAGGCCGTAGCAGCACAGATACGATCTGAATACAATCTTGACAAGCCTTTCATCATTCAGTATCTCTTGTTCCTGAAGAATGCCATGACGCTTGATTTCGGGAAAACCTTCAGCGGACAGCAGGTCATTGACGTTATTGGGCGAGCATTTCCGGTAACCATCAAACTGGCGTTGATGGCTTTTGTTTTCGAAGCGATTTTCGGTGTCATCTTCGGCATCATCTCGGGTCTGAAAAAGGGCAAGTGGTATGACACCGTCATACTGGTCGTTTCCTTGTTGCTGATTTCCGTGCCCACCTTCGTAACGGGCTTTGTAATGCAGTTCGTTTTCGGCGTGAAGTGGCATATTCTGCCGGTGACGGCCGGCACCAATCCAGGCTTCCTGGATCTGCTGATGCCCGCAATGGTGCTGGGGAGCGTATCCATGGCATATATCATCCGGCTCACGCGTTCCGAGGTCTCCTCGAATATGAATGAGGACTACGTGCGTACCGCTCGTGCCAAAGGCATGACGAACAATTCGGTGACGATGAGGCATATCCTCAGGAATTCCATGATTCCGGTCGTGACATACCTCGGCACTGATATCGGTGCTCTTATGGGCGGCGCAATGATCTCCGAACGAATCTTCAATATCCAAGGTGTGGGCAATACCTTGTACCAAGGCATCTTGCGTGGCGAAGGCACTCTGGTGGTGTCAATCGTGACGATTCTCGTCCTGATCTTCGTGATCTGCAATCTGGTGGTGGACATGCTGTATGCGGTGCTCGACCCACGAATCCGGTATGCGTGAGAGGATAACGATGTCTGAACAAATGAAGTCAGAACAAGAAGGAACCATGTCCGGAGACGCAACTTCTGGTGTTGCAGAGGACTTCGTCATAACACCTTTCCCGGGACAGGAGCGCTTTGTCGCTCCCTTGGACGAAACACCTCTCAAGGAGGTGGACACGGTCGATGAGGACGAACCGGCGACCAGCATGTGGGCAGATGCGTGGCGTACGTTGCGCAAGAATCCCTTGTTCATCATCTCGGGACTGCTGATCATATTCATTCTTATCGTGGCCGTATTCCCCCAGCTCTTCACAAAACTGGATCCGAACTACTGCACACTGCAGAACTCCTTGAATCCGGGTAGCAAGGGGCATCCTTTAGGTTTCGATCAGCAAGGCTGCGACATATATTCACGAGTGGTCTACGGAACGCGCACCTCGGTTAGCGTGGGTATTCTCACCACGCTCATCGCCACGCTGTTCGGAGGTCTTGTCGGTGCCATCGCCGGATATTATGGTCGTTGGGTGGATGCGCTTTTGAGCCGCGTCACCGATATCTTCTTCGCCATTCCTCTGCTTCTGGGTGCGATTGTGGTACTGCAGATGTTTCGCACGTCGTCTTCCATCTGGAAGGTGGTTCTCGTACTGGCACTCTTTGGTTGGGTTTCGGTCGCTCGTATCACCAGAGGTTCGGTGATGGAGACCAAGAACCTCGAATTCAACACTGCCTCGACGGCTTTGGGGTCATCTCCTATGCGTAACCTCTTCCGTCATGTGATCCCGAACTCTCTGGCGCCGGTCATCGTGATCGCCACCACCTCGCTTGGTTCGTACATCGTTTCCGAAGCGACGCTCAGCTTCCTGGGTATAGGTTTGCCTTCGACAGTCGTGAGTTGGGGCGGGGATATTTCGACAGCGCAGGTGTTGCTACGAGTCCAACCTCAGGTGTTGTTCTACCCGTCGCTCGCATTGGCGATAACGGTGCTCGCATTCATCATGATGGGCGATGCCGTCAAAGACGCACTTGATCCCAAGAGCCGGACTGCCTGAGCGGAGGAATTATGACTGAACACGTGAACAACGAACACAATCGTCCCGTCGCTGACGCCGCGCAAGCACAACAGGCGTCAGGAACGGTGCTGTCTCCGGACAAACCGCTTCTTGAGGTGAAAAACCTACAGGTCGACTTCACTACGGACACGGGAGGGGCCGTGCATGCCGTGCGGGATTCCTCCTTCAACGTCTATCCCGGGCAGTGGGTTGCGATAGTCGGCGAGTCCGGCTCGGGCAAGTCCACTTCCGCGATGGCCGTGCTCGGACTGCTGCCCGGAACAGGACATGTCGTCGGCGGCAGCATCGAGCTGGAGGGCAAGGACATCACCTCCCTGAGCACCAAGGATTTCGAGCATATTCGCGGCCGCGAAATGGGTCTGGTACCGCAGGACCCGATGAGTAATCTCAACCCGGTGTGGCGCATCGGCAAGCAGGTCGAGGAAGCGCTCAAGGCCAATGGGATGGACGTCAAGCACGAGAAGCGTTCCAACCTGTCCAAAGCCTTCGCCAATGCCGAAGTAGACCTGCAGAAGAAGGACGACGAGCTCTTCATCTCATCCAAGGAACTTCCTGGATTGCTTGCAGAATCCAAGCAGGCCATCACCGAGGCCGGTGTCAAGGATGTGGACAAGAAGCTTGCCTATTTCACCGACGAGTGGATTCCGGGTTCGGAAACACGTTGGCGTGTGGCCCAGGATCTCATTCAGGCCGGTGTGAATCAGGACAAGGCCTGGGACATCGCCAAACGCAACGTCACCGGTTCCTCAATCGATGATCGCATCGCAGGATTGCTTGCGGAGGCGGGTCTTCCCGATGCCGCGACAAGAGCGCGCCAGTATCCGCACGAGTTCTCCGGCGGTATGCGTCAGCGAGCCCTGATAGCCATCGGTCTTGCCTCACGTCCTGATTTGCTGATCGCCGACGAACCCACCAGTGCCCTCGACGTCACGGTGCAGAAGAAGATTCTCGACCATCTCAAGCAACTCACCGACTCCCTCGGCACGGCAGTGCTGTTCATCACGCACGATTTGGGTCTGGCTGCTGAGCGCGCTCAGCATATCGTCGTTATGTACAAGGGTCGCGTGGTGGAATCCGGGCCAAGCCTCGATGTGCTTCAGCACCCGCAGCATCCATACACCAAGAGGCTGGTCAATGCGGCGCCGTCGTTGGCTTCTCAGCGCATCATTTCTGCCACTGAACGGGGTGAGGATGCGACCAAGCTTATGGAACATCGCTTGGTCGATGAGCAGGGTCTGGATCGCAGCGAACACATCATCACCGTGGATCACCTGACCCGTGAGTTCAAGCTTCCCCGGACCAAGGACCTCTTCAAGGCCGTCGACGACGTATCCTTCTCCGTCAAACGCGGCACGACGCTGGCCATAGTCGGCGAGTCCGGTTCGGGCAAGTCCACGGTCGCCAACATGGTGCTGCATCTGCTCGACCCGACTTCTGGAACGGTGAGCTACGAGGGTCAGAACATCTCTAAGTTCAATGCCAAGGAACTGATGAACTTCCGTAGGCATGTGCAGCCGGTATTCCAGAATCCCTACGGCTCTCTTGACCCGATGTATTCGATCTACCGTTCCATCGAGGAGCCCTTGCGCATCCACGGCATCGGCAACGACTCGAGTCGGCGCAAGCGGGTTGCCGAACTTCTCGACTTGGTGGAGATGCCGCAGTCGGTGATGGGACGCTATCCGAACGAGCTTTCAGGCGGACAGCGTCAGCGTATAGCCATCGCCAGGGCCATGGCGCTCGACCCGGATGTCATCATCTGCGACGAGGCCGTATCCGCGCTGGATGTGCTCGTTCAGGACCAGGTGCTGCATCTGCTGAACGATTTGCAGGCGGAACGCGGATTGAGCTACCTCTTCATCACCCACGATTTGGCCGTGGTCCGGCAGATCGCCGACGAGGTGGTCGTGATGCAGCACGGCAAGTTGGTGGAGCATGCGACGACCGACGAGGTCTTCGAGCATCCCCAGCGCGAGTACACCAGGGATCTGCTCGCCGCGATTCCCGGCGGCAACCTTGAGCTCGGGCTTGACGCCAAGTGATGTACCCGTTGATGTGGTGTAAGCGCTGATGTGCTGATGGAATCAGCGCAGACAGGCCCGTTGGACGCGATATCCGTCGTGACCGACGGGCCTGTTTCATCACCGTGGCCTGTTGTGTAGGGATTCGACAGTAGACTGCAGATTTCGAACTCCCATAATGCCGGTATTCCAACGTGCTTTGGGGCTGAATAGCCGTGGTTTGCACGAAAAACCCTACACAAACGGTGGTGAGGTGGAATTGATGTCGAATAACCGGTGCGCGGCGGCATGAGAATCGCACAAGAGGCGGAGAAAAGGTCTCATCCGTTACCCGGAAAGCGGCAAATATGGGTGATAGGGTGTGGATTATGAGTATCACTGTCACGACTTCTAACGTAAACGGTATTCGCGCTGCAAAGCGCAAGGGTGTGGAGGATTGGATAGGGGATCATGCCCCCGATGTGTGGTGCATGCAGGAGGTCAGAGCACCCCAGACGGAAATCGACCCCATATTCGATGAGGTGGCGCAGCGTTACGTCGATGCCGGAAAAGTCGCCAAGACGGAAGACCTCGCGCGGATGAATGAGATCTGCAACATCAAAGGACGCGCGGGCGTCGGACTGCTGTCATCGCTGCCGGTGGTCGATATGCGCTATGGGCTTCCGGGGCTTGATGAGGACGTCGACACCGGTCGTTGGATCGAGGCCGATGTGCAGACTCCACAGGGCTACCGAATCACCATCGCCTGCATTTACGTGCATTCGGGCGATGCCGATGACCCGCTGAAAATGGAGCAGAAATTCCGCTTTCTGAACTGCATGGTCACCAGACTCACCGAATTACGCGACGAGGCCGCATCAGGCGGGCGTCAGGCCCTGCTTTGCGGTGATTTCAATATCGCCCACACGCCCTTGGATATCAAGAACGCCAAGGCGAATATCAAACATGCCGGCTTCATGCCCGAAGAGCGTGTATACATCGACAAGTGGCTCAACGACCTCGAATTCGTGGACGTGATGCGTGATCTCGCAGGCGACATCCAGGGACCATACACCTGGTGGAGTCAGCGAGGACGTGCCTTCGACAACAACGTCGGGTGGAGGCTCGACTACCAATTCGCCACACCTGAACTGGCGCAGACCGCAACCGGATTCACGATCGACAAGGCACCCAGCTATGCGACGAGATGGAGCGATCATGCTCCGTTGAGCATCAGCTACGAGGTCTGAACGCGGAGGCGAAGCCCGATGCCCGGGCGCTTTCTCCCGAGCAGATTCAGGGCTCGATTTCGGCCGACCGCGGCGGGTGGTGAAGAACGCCATGTGCGGCTAGTCTGTTATAGGCATCGTGCAGCATGGTTCCTTCAAGATCGTGGTGCATACTGTAGTGGACGACTGTGATGGAACGGCAATACGTGCTCAAACACGAGCGCTCAGGAAACGAGGAACAATGGGTCTGTTTGGATTTGGCAAACAACACTCGAAACACCACGAGAATGCGGACGCGACTTCTGGTGAACACGAGAACGAGAAAGACGCCGTGAACGAGGCCGGAGCAACCGCAGCCAAGCGTTCATCTGATACGACATCACAGGATGAATCCACGGTGGACGATTCGACAGGCTCACAGGATGTCGAGAGCGAAGCTGCATCCCTCTCTGCTGATGACCAGGACGAAGATTCCGACGATGCCCAGAGCGACAAGGAATCCCGTTACGACGGTCAACGCTATGACGGACCGTGGGATATCAACGACGAGGCGGTTATCGACTATGCCAACCATCTCGATGTGGGCGCCTTCAAGCTACCCTATCTGCAAGGGGTCGAGCTGCGGCTGAAAGCGAGCCGCACCACAGGCGACATACTTGGCGCGACGATCACCTACGGTGATTCCAGCCTTGAATTGGAGGCCTTCGCGGCACCAAAAACCCTTGGTCTCTGGGATGATGTTCGTGGAGATCTCCTTGATGCCAATCCGGAAGCCGATGAGCAGGAGGGCGCCTTCGGCACCGAGATTCTGCTGCCGGTGCAGGTGAAGGGCAAGCGTTTGATGACCCGCGTGGTCGGCGTCGACGGGCATCGTTGGATGCTTCGCGGCATTTTCTCGGGGAAGGCCGCAGCTGCCGGTGAAGAGAAGGATATCCTTGACCGGTATTTCTCCGATGTGGTGGTGGAGCGCGGCGATGAGCCACTGGCTCCGCATGATCTTATTCCGATGCATCCGCCGATCGTCCCCGGACAGGATGACGAGTCCGAGGGGAACGAGGAAACTCAGGACGAATCTTCCGACAACAAGGACAAGAAGATTCCAGGGAAGCCCGACGGACCGTTCGACAGCGACCAGCAGACCGAAGTGAAATCGACTCTGTCGCGCGGACCGATGTTCTCGGAGATGCGCTAAGCGGTGGCGTCCGACATTCCGGAGGATGGCGTAGAGCCTTCCGATTCGAGTCACGCAGCAGACGGCCAGCCGAAGCGGCTTCATGGTTTGGCCACACTGGCGCAAGAGGATTTTTCGGTTATGGAGGCCATTGGCGGTGTGCGGGGCGTCGTCGAGTCTCTGCTGCCGGGCCTGGTGTTCGTCATAGGTTTTGTGACTACCAGAAATCTCGGCCTTACCGTTGCGGTGTCCGCGACCTTGGCGGTGCTGGCGTTGGTGGTGCGGTTGCTGCAGCGTCAGGCGATTATGGGGGCGCTCAGTGGGGTCGCCGCGGTCGCCATCTGCCTGGTGTGGGCATGGTTCAGCAAGGATGCCCGGAACTACTATCTGCCGGGTTTCCTCACCAATGCCTTCTGGATAGCGGCGCTGCTGATTTCCGCAGTGGTCAGAGTTCCCGGCATCGGCGCATTGGTAGAGTTCGTGCGTAATCCAACTTTGTCTAACATGTCCTCATGGTTGCGCTCCTGGAGAGAGGACAAGCCTCTCTACCATGCGTATTTGAAGGTCACGCTGCTGTGGGTTGCGGTTTTCGCCCTCAGGCTGCTGATTCAACTTCCCTTGTATTTCTCCGACCAGATCGGATACCTGGGCACCGCCAGATTGGTCATGGGAGTTCCGTTCTTCGCACTGGCCATCTGGCTGTCATGGCTGTGTATCGCTGCACCCTTGCATGCACACCGCCGTGACGAGGACAGTATCGAAATTCTGAAAACGGACAACAACGACCGTCGTGCCGATGACGCACCGGTCGACGATTAAGGGGTGTCGATGCAGGCGGAGATCCGCATAGAGCGTTTCGCAGACCAGGGACGATGCGTGGGACACATCGACGGACGAGTAGTGTTCGTACGTTTCGCACTTCCCGGTGAACTGTTACGGGTGACGGTGGATGAACCACATGATCGTGAGGACCGTTTCTGGACGGCGGAAGTCGATGAGGTCATCGAGGCCAGCTCTGAACGCGTGCCCTATGCATGGCCGTTGGCGGGGCCGCTGTCGTCCGGTGGCGGAGTGGGCGGAGCGGACCTCTGCCATGTTTCGCTGGATGGGCAGTTGGCGTGGAAGGCCCAGATCGTCAAGGAGCAGATCAGCCGTCTTGGTCGTCAGGATGTTGATGTGCCGATTTCACGACCGGACGATGACGGGTCTTGCGATGGACTGCACTGGCGTACCCGCATCGAGATGATTGCGGACGAGCAGGGGCTTCCCTCGATGCGCAGACGCGGCACGCATCAGCGTGTCCGTGTCCATGACATGCCACTGGCGTCGAAAGCCTTGCTTGACATCGCACAGGAACAAGGTGTGTGGAATACCTCATTCGTGCCGGGAACACATATTCGTCTTTCGGTTCCGGAGCCCAGAGAGGGAGTCGAGGTCGAAGATAACTTCGGTCTGCTCACCAACGACGAACTTCAGGCAGGAAAGCAGCAGCTGGTCGAAGGTGTGCGCGTCGACGGCAGGCTGTTCACCTATCAGGTGGATGCGTCCGGTTTTTGGCAGGTTCATCTTGACGCTCCGCAGACTCTGGCCCAGGAGGTCATCGACCTGGTGCGCTCCCAGGTGGGGGATGACTCGCACCCATGCATCTGGGATCTGTATTCGGGTTCAGGGCTGTTCACACTGCCCTTGGCCACGGTTGTCGGCGGCGGTGCCAAGGTGCTGAGCGTCGAGGGGGCGAAGGTCGCCGTGCGCAACGCCCGCAGGAATCTGCGAGAGATGAACATCAATCATGTCGACGTTCGATGCGGCGACGTATCCGCAACGCTGAATCATCTTCCCTCGAATCTGAGCGCACCCGACGTGGTGGTGCTTGACCCCCCACGTGCAGGGGCGAGGAGCAGGGTCTGCCATCAGATTGCGGATGCAGCTGCCAAAGCGGTTGTCTATGTGGCATGCGATCCGACAAGTCTGGCCAGGGATATCGGTACTTTCTGCAAGCTGGGCTACACGCTGCGGCATATTCGTGCGTTTGACATCTATCCGATGACCCACCACGTCGAAACGGTGGCGATGCTCACCCGATGACCATATCCGGGTGTCCACTTTGTGTGCACTGCTCGGCTTTCGCCAAGAGCCAAGGGAGTTTGGCATAGAATCGCCCTGATGGTGGGCATATTCAAACGTTCGGTTGCACGAACTCACAGCTATGCTGTGCTGGGTCTCGCTGTGATGCTTGTAGTGGTGCTGTGCGCCGCACTGTCATCGTGTTCGCCTTCGGGCTCTGCGGTGGGCGACACCCAGACACGTCTCACATCACAGGAACATGACGGCGCTGACCGTGCCGACATCCGAGTGCTGATTATCGGAGCGGATTCCGCTGGGTCCAATCAAGGATCGGAACTGATATCGGAGTTGAACGCCTCGCATATCACGGCCGTGTACTCTTCCGCGCAGAAGGTGCATGACGGTGTCGCGTTGGCCGTACGTGATGCCGTAGAAGCCAGGCCGAGTGTGATTGTGATGTATGCAGGTCAACGGCGGATAGGTTCAGACCCTTCGCTCGACAAGGCATTGCGACAGGCTAGGATGGCTGGTGTTCCGGTGGCGATATTCAGCGAAGGACCTATCGGCGTCGACAAGACGCTGTACGCGGCGCGTCTGGCGCCAGCTGCCTCCGAGGATTGTCTCGGTAGCGCCACGGATGTCGAATCGGTGGCGTCGGCGGTTCAACAGCTTGTCGACGATGTTCCGCATCCTGCTCTGATGTGTCTGGGAGCCGAGCCTTCCGAGTAAAACCGGGGGCTGCCGATGCCGCCGGTGGCGGCGGATGCGTGATGATGCAAAAGCCGCATGTGTGATGCGGATGGTTGGGTGTGAATGCAATGTGGTCTGAAGAACGAGGGGCGGAGGTGCGAATACCGGTGACACACGCAAAGGATGGATCTATGGAAGCGCAAGGGAAACAGCAAGCCGGTTTGGTCATGCCGCATATCGACGATTCGGGGCTGAGCGGGCAGGATGTGGCACGACGAGTCGAAGCGGGGCAGACGAATGTCGTGAAATCCCAGAGTTCCAGATCCCTGGGCCAGATCATCAGAGCCAATGTGTTCACCTTCTTCAATGCCATCATCTTCGTGGCGACCGTGGTCGTGCTGCTCACCGGGCAGTGGAAGGATGCCGTATTCGGATGCATCATCCTGGTCAATACCGGCATCGGTGTCCTCACCGAGCTCAGGGCCAAAAGAACGCTCGACAAGTTGTCCATTCTGGTGGAGTCCGATTATCTGGTTCACAGGGATGGCAACGATGTGCTGATCAGTCATGACAAAATCGTGCTTGACGATCTGCTCTGGATACGTGCCGGGGAGCAGATACCCGCCGACGCCGAAATCGTTCGTACTTTCGGTTTGGAACTTGACGAGTCGATGCTGACAGGGGAGTCGCGGACCGTGAGCCATGCCGCGGGCGAGCAGGTGTATTCCGGTTCCGTGGCCGTATCGGGGTTGGCCATCGCCAGGGTCATTGCCGTCGGGGACCATGGTTATGCGGCGAAGCTCACCGCCAAGGCCAAGGTGTTCACCAAGACGCATTCCGACCTCAATGAAGGCATCAACAAGATTCTGCGTGCGATGACCTTTGTGGTGGTGCCTCTGTGCATACTGCTCGTATGGACTCAATTGCTGGCCGTCGGAGGCCTGCAATCGGCGATACATACAGGCATGTGGCGTGACGCCGTGGTGTCCGCAGTTGCCGGTGTGGTGAGCATGATTCCGGAAGGTCTCGTTCTGCTGACCTCGTTGAACTTCGCTATCGCCGCGATACGTCTCGCCAGAGAACAAACCCTGGTTCAGGAGCTCGAAGCCGTGGAGACATTGGCTCGCGTGGATGCCCTGAATCTGGATAAAACGGGTACCATCACCGATGGCGGCATCGAATTCGCGGACATGCGGCCACTGGGCGGAGAAACCCGAGACGGTCGCGTCAATGACGAGGAGCGCTCTGAGCTGCAACAGCGACTCGTCGACGTCTGTGCCGAAGAGCAGCCGAACGCCACTTCGAAGGCTGTCACTGAAGGATTGTCGCAGCTGCGGCCTTCGCAAGAGGTCGTCGAGCGTGTTCCTTTCTCATCCGCCAGAAAATGGAGTGCCGCGACATTCCGAGACGGCAGCCAATGGGTTATGGGAGCTCCCGAAATCCTTATGGACCATGTTCGTCAGGACACCTTCGAATCGACAGGCGAAGACGGCGGACACAAGGACATACTTGAGCAGACCAGACATCTTGCCGAGCAGGGATACCGTGTGCTGTTGCTCGCCCGTTCGGATACCCGGCAGGCAGATGCAGCGCATGAGGTTGGCGGTTCGAAGGACAGTGCGCCGACGACGGCGAATGATGAGCATGCGCTGCCCGAGGTTCTGCTTCCTGAGGCTTTGGTGCTGTGCACCGAGCGCATCCGTGAGGACGCCAGCGATACCCTGGCCTGGTTCCGTGAGCAGGGTGTGCGCTGCAGAATCATCTCGGGTGATAATCCCGGCACGGTGCGTTCCATCGCTTCAACGGTTGGCTTGACCGGGGACAAGGAACCGCGCGCCATGGACGCGCGTCAACTGCCGAGCGACATCGAGGCGCTCGCCGATGTGCTGGAGGACGTTGATGTGTTGGGTCGCGTGCTTCCGGAGCAGAAGAAAGCCATCGTTCAGGCCCTGCACGCCCGCAATCATGTGGTGGCGATGACCGGTGACGGAGTCAACGATTCTCTGGCATTGAAAGAGGCCGACCTCGGTGTGGCGATGGGTAATGCCGCACCTGCGACGAAATCGGTTGCCCAGGTGGTGCTGGTTGATTCCAAATTCTCGCATCTGCCCGATGTGGTTGCCAGAGGCCGTCAGGTCATGGCGAATATGGAGCGTGTCGCCGGATTGTTCGTCGTCAAAACCGTCTATTCCGCACTGATTTCCATCGGAGTGGTGCTGAGCGCGGTCCCATACCCCTACCTGCCCCGACATATCACCTATATCGGTTCCCTGACGATAGGCATTCCGGCCTTCCTGCTGGCACTCGCACCCAATGTACGTCGCTACAAACCAGGCTTTTTGAAGCGTGTGGTGATGTTCGCCCTGCCATGCGGTATAGCTACGGGCATAGCCGTGCTCCTCACCGCCTGGTTGCTGCCGGTGGTCATGGGATGGGACTTGTCGAAGCCGGATGATTTGGCGGAGCTGCGGGTGGTGAGTTCCATCGTCCTGTTCGCTATGGGCATTCTCGTGCTGGCTCGTGTCGCACGCCCACTACGCTCGTGGCGAGGCGTATTGGTGGCCGTTTTCGCGGCGGCAGGCGTCATCGGACTGTTCATTCCCGTGGTCAACAACTTCTTCGCGCTCTCGATGCCTACTGGCGAAACGCTTTGGGCAACCTTGTGCGCACTCGTTGTGGCGGCATGCGTGTTCTTCGCGGTTGTGTGGTTGGCCCCTCGAATCGAGGGGATTTTCTCACGTAGAAAGATGACACGCTAGAAGCCGTAACAGGAAATGTAGTATCCATGTCGGATAATCAATATACCGACGGGCCACGGATAGGCCCCTGAAGCGTGCCGTCCATATGATCGCATGAATGATCTGGTGACGATACCCGTTTAGAATCACGGAGGAAGCATGTCTGTGCATGATGACCAGCTCAGTACCCTGCAGGTGGGGGAACAGTCCTTTGACTACTTCTCGATTGCTGAGCTTCCGGGAATAGATCATCTCCCGTATTCGCTGAAGGTGCTGGTCGAGAATCTCGTGCGCAACACCGATGGTGCGAACATCACCGATGAGCATGTGCGCTCGCTGCTGAACTGGAACCCGAAGGATCAGCCGAGCCATGAGATTCAGTTCACGCCCAGTCGCGTGGTCATGCAGGATTTCACAGGTGTCCCGTGCATCGTCGACCTTGCGACCATGAGGGACGCGGTCAAGGAGCTCGGTGGAGATCCCGAGGTCATCAACCCTCAGGTTCCCGCGCAGATGGTGATCGACCACTCGGTGCAGATCGATGTCGCCGGAGTGCCCGGTGCCATCGAGCGCAATATGGACATCGAATATCAGCGTAATCGTGAGCGATACCAATTTCTGCGGTGGGGCCAGCAAGCCTTCAAGAACTTCCGTGTCGTTCCACCGGGGACCGGCATCATTCATCAGGTGAACATCGAGTACCTTGCCAAGGTCGTGATGACCAAGGACAGCGTCGAGCATCCAGGTAGTCAGCTGGCGTATATGGATTCCTGCGTCGGCACTGACTCGCATACCACGATGGTCAACGGTCTGGGTGTGCTTGGTTGGGGAGTGGGCGGTATCGAAGCTGAAGCGGCCATGCTCGGGCAGCCTATTTCCATGCTGGTGCCAAGGGTGGTCGGTTTCAAACTGACAGGCAGCATCTCCGAAGGCGTCACGGCCACGGACATCGTGCTGACCATCACCGATATGCTGCGGCAGCATGGGGTCGTCGGAAAATTCGTGGAGTTCTACGGTGATGGCGTGGCGAATGTGCCTCTGGCCAACCGTGCGACCCTGGGCAATATGAGTCCTGAATTCGGTTCGACATGCGGCATCTTCCCGATTGATGACGTGACCTTGGACTATCTGCGGCTGACGGGTCGTTCCGATGCGCAGGTGGCTTTGGTGGAGGCCTACGCCAAGGCGAACAAGCTCTGGCACGACACCACTTCACCGGATTATGTGGAACCGGAATATTCGGAGTATATGGAATTGGATTTGAGCACGGTCGTGCCTTCCATAGCCGGTCCGAAGCGTCCGCAGGATCGTATTCGCCTCAGTGAGTCGAAGTCGAGTTTCGAGCAGACCGTACCTTCCTATATCACTCCGGAAACCGAAACGGATGCCGTCGCCGTAAGCACCGAAACGCATGGTGAGTTCGAAATCAGCAACGGGGACGTGGCGATTGCCTCGATTACCAGTTGCACGAATACCTCCAATCCTTCGGTGATGATTGCCGCAGGCTTGCTGGCTCGCAATGCCCACCGGCTCGGGTTGAAGCCGAAGCCATGGGTCAAGACGTCATTGGCGCCGGGATCGCAGGTCGTGACGGACTATCTGGACAAGGCCGGTCTGACACCGGATCTCGATGCTCTCGGATACCAATTGGTGGGGTATGGCTGTGCCACCTGCATCGGTAATTCAGGTCCTCTCGACCCGGCCATCTCGCAGGCCATCAACGAACATGACCTGACGGTCACCGCCGTGCTGTCGGGCAACCGCAACTTCGAAGGGCGTATCAGCCCGGACGTGAAGATGAATTACCTGGCTTCGCCGCCTTTGGTTATCGCCTATGCCTTGGCGGGAACGATGGACTTCGATTTCGCGTCGCAGCCTCTGGGCAAGGACGAGGCAGGGAATGACGTATTCCTGAGTGATATTTGGCCAAGCAACCAGGACATCGAAAAGGTCGTCGGGTCGACGGTAAGTCGGGATATGTTCGTCAACGACTATGCCTCGGTGTTCGAGGGCGATGCACGGTGGAAGGGATTGCAGGTTCCTGACGGTGAGCTGTTTGCCTGGGATGAGGATTCCACCTATGTGCGCAAACAGACCTTCTTTGACGGTATGAGCCATAGTCCCGAGCCGGTCGAGGATATTCATGGTGCGAAAGTCCTGGCTCTTCTCGGTGATTCGGTGACCACCGATCATATTTCTCCGGCCGGAGCGATTAAGTCCAGCAGTCCGGCGGGCGTGTATCTGCAGGAGCGCGGCATCGGACCGAAGAACTTCAACTCATATGGTTCACGTCGCGGCAATCATGAGATTATGGTTCGCGGCACCTTCGGAAATATTCGTCTGCGCAACCAGCTGTTGGCATCAGTAGGGCATGAGGTGACTCCGGGTGGTTTTACCTATGATTTTCTGACCAAGAAGCCAACCACCATTTTCGAGGCATCGCTCGACTATCAGCAGCATCAGGTGCCGTTGGTGATTCTGGCGGGCAAGGAGTACGGTACGGGCTCGTCCCGTGACTGGGCCGCCAAGGGCACGGTGATGCTGGGTGTTCGGGCCGTTGTCGCCGAAAGTTTCGAGCGTATTCACCGTAGCAATCTGATCGGCATGGGGGTGCTGCCGTTGCAGTTCCCTGAAGGGGAGTCTGCTGCCAGCCTGGGTCTTGATGGCACGGAAAACTTCGACATCGCCGGTATCACGGCTTTGAACGACGGTACGACACCTAAGACGCTTGAGGTGACGGCCACCAGGTCTGATGGTTCGACGGTCGTATTCCAGGCGATTGTCCGTATCGACACTCCTGGTGAGGCCGACTATTACCGCAACGGCGGCATCCTCCAATACGTCCTTCGCAATTTAATGCTGAAGCGTTAAGACCGAAGCCCAGTGGGCTTCGGTTAGCTGAGGTGAGCGCCCGCAAAGGGCGCGAAGAAGCGCGTAGCGCTTGCCACACGTCGTAATACGCAACGCAACCTTCCCGGAGGTCAAGACGGGTCTCATCCTAACTTGCAGGTATTCTGGTGCCCATGGCAGGGATGATTGTTAAAGAGGATATCGAAAAGGTTCGAGCAGCGGCGGATTTGTACGATATCGTCTCTGCCGATGTCACGTTGAAATCCTCCGGTTCGGGTACTTTCGTAGGTCTTTGCCCTTTCCATGATGAGAAGACGCCGAGTTTTTCGGTGCGTCCTTCCCTTGGCGTCTGGCATTGTTTCGGGTGTGGTCTCGGCGGTGATGTGTTCGGCTACATCGAGCAGTCGGAGAATGTCGGTTTCGGCGATGCGGTGAGTGTGCTGGCCGATAAATACCATATCGAGCTGCATTACGATTCGAACAGTGCGGTGCCCGAGCAGCGCGGTTCCAAGCGTTCGCGCCTGCTGGAGGCCAACGAGGAGGCGCAGAGTTTCTTCGTCTCGCAGATTATGAGCAAGGAGGCCCTTCCTGCTCGCAAACTGCTCGGTGGAAGGAATTTCACTCAGGCCGATAGCGAACGTTTCGGATGCGGGTATGCTCCGCAAGGTTGGGATAACCTGGTTCGTCACCTCTCGTCAAAGGGATTCACCCAGGAGGAGATGACGGATGCCGGTCTTGCCAGAAGAGGGCAGCGCGGGGTCTATGACTACTTCCGGGGAAGGGTGACGTGGCCTATTCGCGACTCGACTGGGAGAACGCTTGGTTTCGGCGCACGCAAACTGTATGACGATGACACGATTCAGGCGAAGTACATCAATACTCCGGACACGCAGCTGTATCGGAAGAATCAGGTGCTGTACGGCATCGACCTGGCGAAATCGCAGATTGTCAAAAAACGTCAGGTGGTTATCGTCGAGGGCTACACGGATGTGATGGCATGCCATCTAGCCGGTGTCGACACTGCTGTGGCGACGTGTGGCACGGCTTTCGGCTTGGAGCATGCGAAGATTGTGCGTCGTCTGATTTCGGATGATTCCTTGGGTGCCGTGCAGTTGGTGGGCCCGGTCAAAGGGTCCCGTGTGGTATTCACCTTCGATGGTGATGCCGCGGGGCAGAAGGCCGCCTTGCATGCTTTCGGTCTCGATGGTTCCTTCCTGACCCAGACCTTTGTGGCTGTGGCTGCGGACAATATGGACCCTTGTGATCTGCGAATCGAACGAGGGGATGAGGCGGTGCGCAGCCTGGTGCAGCATGCCAAACCTCTGTATGACTTTGTTATCGATGCTGCGATAGATGCTTTCGACACGCAGTTCACCACCGGTCAGATGGGGGCGGTGAAGGCCGTGTCTCCGGTGATTGCGCAGATTCGTGACCGTTCACTGCTGGATTTGTATGCGCGTAAGGCTGCACGTCGGGTTGGCGTTGAAATGGAGATTATGAATCGGGAGGTGATGGCCGCCCGCAGGAATCTTCATGTGAGGGATGAGGATGCCTATGCGTCGAGGAATCATCGTCAGACCTTGAACCAGATTCATGAACGTGGCGAGAATCCATCGTCGAGTATGGTCGACCGGAAGAAGCTGGAGCATCAGGATGCGCTGATGCAGGGGTATTTCCGCATCGACGATGCCGTGTTCATCTGTGAACAGCAGTTCATGGGCACCTTGATTCAGGTGCCTCGTGCGGTCAATCGCGAGATGTTCGCCCAGCTCGATGAATCGAATTTCACCACGCCTGTTTTCCGTTCGCTGTTCCAGGCGGTCGATGCCGCTGGTGGGCTGCCGAGTGAGGACACTCCGCAAGGCTTGTGGATGCATAATGTGACCAAGGCGACCGGTCCCTGGTTGCAGCAGGTCATCAATGAGCTTGCCGTGATGCCTCTGCCTTTGCCACAGGACGACAACACCAGTGGAGTGCGTGATTCGGCGGTTCCGGAGAGCAATGCGGCTGCCGTACAGCTCCGCCCGCCGACCGTTGCGGAAACGCAGTACGCTTCGGAGCTGCTGGTCCGTTTGCTGGATATGGGGTATATGCGTCGCATCGCGGTGGCCAAACGTCGCATGAACCAGATGGTCGATGGGCCTGACAAGTTCAAACTGCTGGGTGAGATAACGTCGTTGGAGACCGCTCGCAAGGATTTGCAGGCGCAGGTCTATGGAAACACCGTTTCCTGACCTTCAACAGAGGCGGCAATGAGATAACTGCACTAAAAAGACAGCTTTTGGGGAACGAGGAGTGGGAACAAGCTCTACCCCTCGAACTCGAGCATTCGACATAGGCAACCCAAAACCTTGATATTGCAAGGATTATGGGGGTGCTATGGTGGCGTGGTTTGGATAATTCAACCTGGCCTGAACGCCAGTGTTCCCGACCTTTGGAGATGTGCTGTCATGGCTGCTGACCAGCGAATAAACACTCAAGGCATACTGCGGTTCAGTGCGAGCCGCGTGCTGCTGCTTGTCACTGTGCTCATCGGTGTCGTGGCGGGTGTGCTGTGGCGTATCCAATATCCGGTGGCTTCATGGCTGCTCATCATGACCGCCGTAGTGAGTGTGCTTCACTCCTTGTGGGGCATGATTGTGAATATCCGCAAGGGCCATGTGGGCGTCGACATTCTGGCCATCGTCGCGCTGATGTCCACTCTTGCGGTTCATGAGTATTGGGCCGGCTGGGTCGTGGTGCTCATGGTCTTTTCCGGCGAAGCCATCGAGGATTTTGCGGAGTCGAAGGCTCAGCGCAATCTTGAGGCGCTCGTGGAGGCGGCCCCTTCCGTCGCCCACGTACAAGGGCAGGCGCCTGGGCAGGAGTCCTCCTGGAATACCGTACCGGTCGGTGAGGTGAACGTCGGTGACACCCTGTTGGTGAAACCGGGGGAGACGATTCCGGTCAACGGCGTGCTGCACAGTGCACAGGCAACGTTGGATATGTCGATGATTAACGGCGAACCGCTGCCCGTCGACCTGTACGAAGGCTCCAAGCTGTCTTCGGGTGCCATCAACGGGGCTTCCGCCATCGAGATGGTGGCAACGGCGAAATCTTCGGATTCGCAATACCAGAAGATTATCGAACTGGTGAAATCCGCTCAGGAGTCACGTCCTGCCGCCGTCAAGACCGCGGACTTGCTGGCGGTGCCGTTCACCGTGGTATCGCTGGCCATCGCCTTCATGGCGTGGGGTTTCTCCCGGGACCCGATGCGTTTCGCCGAAGTGCTGGTCATCGCCACGCCCTGCCCGTTGCTGATTGCCGCTCCTGTGGCTTTCATGGGAGGCACGGGACGTCTGGCCAAGGCCGGTATCGTCATCAAGGCCCAGGACATTCTTGAGCGTCTCGGCGAGGTCAGTCACGTATTCTTCGACAAAACGGGGACCTTGACCCAGAAGAAGCCTCGGGTGGACCGCATCGAGCTGAGTGCGTGGTCGCAGCAGAAGGGGGTGAATCCCGACCAGCTGTTGATTTCGGCGGGAATGCTCGAAGGCTATTCATCGCACATTCTGGCCCGTGGCGTAGAGACGGCCGCGTTGGATTTGATACATGCCAGGCAATTGCCACGCCCTGTAGTCAACGACGCCCGTGAAACCACCGGTAACGGCGTGCAGGCGAAGGTGGCGGACAGCATCATCGCTGTGGGCAGACTGAAATTCGTGGATTCCACGGTTACCGACGACCAGATAGCATCGGAATTTCCGGCACTGGCCTCCAATGAGATGGTCACCTATGTGTCGGTCGACGGGCATATGGCCGGGCGCATCATCCTCAAGGACTTCCCTCGTGACAATGCAAAGGACATGATTCGGCGACTCGATGCTCTCGGGGTTTCGCGGGTGACGATGCTGACGGGTGACAAGTCGGATTCGGCGAATATCGTGGCCAATGCCGTGGGTATCCGCGATGTGCGCGCGGAGCTGTTGCCCGAAGAAAAAGTGGCTGCGGTTGAAGGTGCTCGTATCGAGCCGAGTGTGGAACCCGGTCGCGCCGCCCGCCTGGTGATGTGGGTGAAGGGGCTTATCGGCATCAATACCGAGCGGAACATCAGCATGATGGTAGGCGATGGCGTCAACGACGCTCCGGTCCTTGCCGCCTCCGATATCGGCGTGGCGATGACGGATGGTTCGTCCACCGCGGCATCCGAATCGGCGCAGGTGGTCATTATGAACGATGACATCTCCATGGTGCCCAAGGGGATTATCATTTCGCGTCAGACCAGACGAATCATGCTGCAGGCGGTGTTCGGAGGAATCATCGCAGCGATTCTCTGCATGATTGTGGCGGCCTTCGGTGCCATACCGGCGGTGCTGGGCGCGCTGATTCAGGAACTCATTGATGTGGTGTGTATCCTGTGGGCGCTGACGGCCATCATCGATAGGAAAGTCACGTCCTGAAGCCGGGCCGGGTTCATCGAATGTGCCTTCTGGACTGAACTCATATGATTCGTTCTTATTGAATTTCATTGCACAGAGGACTCGGCATGTTGAGTTGGCCGGTGGTGTGGGATATATCACAAAAGAGTTCTAGGGGTAGAACATTTGCGTGTTGCTGTGTGATATTCGCTGAAGCTTTAATACTATATGTGGTGCAAGTGCAAGATTGCAAACACTGCATATAGTGTCTGTAGGTCATCTCAGAGGAGAAGTAATGTCAGCGAAAACGACGGTTCGACCCATCGAATTAGCGGATGATGCGATGATGGCGGCATCGGTCACGCCACCCGAATTCAGACGGAACCATGCGGCGAGGCTCCGCCCGGTGAACTGGAATGCCATCAGGGACGACAAGGACTTGGAGGTGTGGAACCGTCTGGTATCGAATTTCTGGCTTCCCGAAAAGGTTCCGCTGTCGAACGACATTCCCTCGTGGAACACCTTGACGGAGCTCGAACGGGATACCACGGTCAGGGTGTTCACCGGCTTGACGATGCTTGATACCACCCAATCGTCGGTGGGGGAGATATGTCAGATAGAGCACGCCCGTACCGAGCATGAAGAGGCGGTGTACACGAACATCGCGTTCATGCAGGCAGTGCATGCGCGCTCGTATTCCTCGATATTCTCAACCCTGTGCTCTAGCGAGCAGATAGACGACGCCTATCGCTGGGCGGTGCGCAACGACCTGTTGCAGGAACGTGTGCGCACCGTGCTCGTGGAATACGAAAGCGATAACCCGTTGAAGCGGAAAGCGGCATCCACGCTGCTCTCATCGCTGCTGCTGTATGCGGGTTTCTATCTGCCGCTCCACTTCGCTTCACGAGCGAAACTCATGAACACGGCGGATATGATTCGCCTCATATTGCGTGACAAGGCAATTCACGGGTATTATTCCGGCTACAAATATCAGCGCGGGCTTGAGCAGCTGTCGGCTTCGGAACGTTCGCAGATGGATGCCTTCACCAACGAACTCCTCGACAAGCTGTATGACCTGGAGCTGCGGTATTCGGACGAGGTGTATCAGGGCTTTGACTTCATCGACGATGTGCATGCCTTCGTGCGATACAACGCCAACAAGGCTCTGATGAATCTGGGATATCCCGCACGATTCAAAGCCTCGGAGACTGCGGTGAGCGCGGAGATTCTGGCAGCTCTGTCTCCTGCGGCGGATGAAAACCACGATTTCTTCTCGGGTTCGGGTTCCTCGTATGTCATGGGGCATTCGGAGTCCACCGATGACGACGATTGGGAGTTCTAGAATCCGCGTTGCCGTCGTTAGTCGACGGTTGCTGGCGTTTGTGTGGGGACTGATTCTGAGATTTCTGGTATCCGATATTGCTGTTGTTGGAAATCTGCCATTCTTGGGAATGGAACGGGAGTATGTGACTGCAAATCCCTACACAAAGGTCAATGAGGATTGTTGCGGGGAAGAGCTGCAGAACAACGGTCCTTTTACTGCACACGAAGGATTTGAACCGTATTGATTGCACGGGTTTCGACTATCGCTCCCGTTGTGGTCCGGTGCCGGATGTCGGCTTGCAGTGAACAATTCATACATCATGTATGATTAGCGACATCATGTTTCCGAGTGCGCTCCCTCCGCGTACGGGGCGTCATAGTATGTCGCTGAAGTCCAGACACAGAGCCTGGTGGAATTCTGTCTGTTGGCGTTCTGTCTGCTTGAATCCCGGTCGCGGGGGGGGGGTGCTGTTTTTTGACATCCCTAGGGTGGTGCTGAGTATGCGGTCGTTTGGTTCTCATAGGTTTGAGGGTTCGGTTTCTAGCGGGAGGATGCCCGGAGGGATTCCCGCGTTTATCGCGTTTACGCTCTCGATGTTCTTGCTGTTGACTGGTGCCCTGGGTGTGGTGTCGGTTGAGCCGGCTGAGGCTGACACTGTGGAGTTGGGGCCTGACGGGTATTTCAGCACGTTGAGTGAGGGTGCGACTCCTGTGGTGACTAATAGGTGGGATTCGACTCGTCGGATTGTGTTTGGCAAGCAGGGTGCCGGTACCACGGGCGGCTGGGGTACTCCATCTGGTGGGTACAAGACTCTGGCGAAGGGAGAGGTGAAGAGCGTTGTAGCTGATTCGGTTGACGGCCAGTCGTATTCACGGTCCTCGACGACATCGGTTGCTAACAATGAGGCATTGCTGTGGGCCGATGATGTAGTAACCGCAGTTAAATTTGATACGCGTGTCGAAGACCGCAATACCTTTGATAATGCGACGCAACCGTACCAGGCGAGTCTAGCTCTGGCGTCGGATAATCGGATTGAGGCTAGTCCTGATGTTGCAAACAAACATTATTCGGTGTTCGAACAAGGATTGTTGCGAGCTGCAAAGGTGGAGGGTGTGTGTACTGCCTTGCCGACCGATGGGTGCAATGACGGCACTGAGCCAATTACGGACCCTGTTGGTGCTTTGTCGGATTTTACGTATAGGGTATTTCCGTTGTCTGTTGGTGATATGAAACAATATCTCAATCGCACCGTGGAAAATATAGGAATCGCCAAGGATAATGCGCGGTGCGCAAATTACGTTACATACCCCTACGCGAACAAGTGCGCCAACGCTACCAACGGCACTTGGCTCCGTTCTCCACGCCGAAATAGCAACGATTATGTGTACTTCGTACGTTATGACGGTTCTGTAACTAGTGAGCCAACCTACGCCACTGTTGCAGGGTTGCGCCCTGCTTTTCGTCTGAGTCTTGACCGTCTGTTGTTGTCGGCGCATAGTAAGAATCAGTCGCAGGAGTTGAATGCTCCGAATAGTGGTACTCCTGATTCGTTGCGGTTGACGTTTGTTGATGCTGACACGAGCCTGGAGTTGTCTAAGGTGCCGTTCATCGAGCAGGATGCTGAAGCTGGTGGTGAGTGGTTGTTGAAGGATTTGGAGGGTTCTTCGAATCTGGAGTCTCAGTCTGGGTTGGGTTGGAAGCTGGTTGACCCTACTGATGATTCGGGCGAGGTGGTGGCTTCGGGTCGGACGAATAAGGACGCCGGCGTAGCAGGCAATATGGTGGTGCCGTGCGGGACGCTGACGGCGGGCAAAGCATACACCTTGTCGGTGTGGGGTCAGCAGGATGGTTCGGATACGGTGGGTTGGTCGAATCGTGCGACCAAGCCGGTAACGGGTACCGTGAAGGCGAACGGTTCGGGTGAGTGCGCGTTGAATATCAAGTCCTCTCCCTCCTACGGCATCGAGCTGACGGGCACCACGGCGGGCTCGTTGATGGCGTACAGGATTGGTGATTACCAGGATGAGGTGTTTGACCAGACTGGTGCGTTGAAGAGTGTGATGTTGACAACTCCGGCCGCGTTGAAGGACGCACTCAAGGATGCCGCTGAGATTGCTGGTGGTTCGAATGTGGATGCGGATAATCCTATTG